>Ga0181591_10001108_pt1 | contig 22707 bp, 20 predicted proteins | sample 071ome_33_FD_133757 | JGI IMG/M metagenome (GOLD analysis project Ga0181591, IMG submission 133757) | Coastal salt marsh microbial communities from the Groves Creek Marsh, Skidaway Island, Georgia - 071412AT metaG (megahit assembly) | ecosystem: Environmental > Aquatic > Marine > Intertidal...
GTTAGCATTGCAATTTCCCATTAGTGAACAACTGGTTTTTGAGGTTGAGTCTGCTTTGCGTTTTGACTCCGACCCTCATATGGATTTGCTTCCTTTAGACTTCTCCACAGTCATTGGTATGGTTTATTCAATCTCTAACTAGCGAAAACAGTTCAATGACTGTACAAGAGTCTTAAGTTAAGCGTAGCTTAATTCTGTAGCATTAATGCTTTACACCAAGCATAGTTACCAGTGTATTCTAGTGTTTTATTTCGATAAAAGTTTAGAGTTTCTTTCAGTCGTTGAACGCATTAAAAATTCCGTACAATTGATTTTTTTTGTAAGAGATCAAAGCGGTAAGTAAATAAAGTGTAAATTAAAGCGTATTAATAATTTGTATTTATGGAAATAGCTATTTACTTCTGTTACAGTTTCGTAAGCTCGACGTCTAAAATCCACAAAATTGACGATTCCACAGGAACTCCTGAAGTTGATTATTCGTCTGTAACTAATACCCAAGAAATGCTAAGAAATGGCTGGAAGCTAGCACATGCCATAAAGACAGCTGGCTCTGCACAGCTTGAAAGTTTCAATTTCTTATTGATTTTTGAGAAGTAAGTATGATTCAACTATTACTTATTATCACTGCCGTTTATTTATATCGGAGGTATAAAAAAGCGAACCCTCCGTTAACTCCAGAACAAAAAGAGGAATTAAGAAAGGAGCGGGAAGCGCAACAAGAAAAAGAACGGCAAGAGCGAATAGCGCGTGAAGCAGAATTAATGAAAGCTCGAAAAGCTGTGATAGACAGTATCGAGCAATCAAATCATCGAGTTTATTTTAGTTATTCTCTTGTGAATGAGGAGTCAGAAATATACCCTATCGATGGGACTGCCAATGATGTAATCGTCGAGGGTAAAACGAATCTCAAGGAGTTATACGCTCAGGGTTTTCGCTTGACGAAAGCAGAAAAAACAGGTGCCAGTGCTCAACTAGACGCCTTTAATTTTCTATTACATTTAGAACGTGATGGACATTTGGTGGGAGAACCTAAAACAGTAAAAAAGGCACCCCCACCGCCACCAATACCTCCTCCTCCAATCAAAAAATCATAGATTCTCGTTGTATTGTGTCTTCTGTGAAATCATAAGACTGAGGAGCACAAATCCTGAGAATAGATAGAACCCACTTCTGAGATTTGACTCATTGGTGCTGATAATGTCTAATGTAGGACTTAGATTTTCTAGTTGAGTTAATTGCTCTGTTAGAACACCATTAAATCCGATGTATGCCATGAAAATGCCAACTACCATAACATCGGCCATTGACCATTTCCCGGAGCGGAATACGAGGAAAGCTACGATCTTATTTGATCGAACTTCTTTGTTTTGGATATAGTAGGCGGTGGATATCAATTTAAGTAAAGGGAAGAATATACTGAAGGCGAAAATCCCAAGACCAACAAGCATAACATCTAACCTGTCTTGGAAGAGCATTATTGATACCACGTCGATAATACTTTTACTTTTGTAAAACAGCACTTGATTGGTGAATTCAATTTCAGTTGATAAGAACTCGAAGCTCAACGAGCTGATTCTAGCATCTATCTCAATCATTGGAATGAATATGCCCGCAATAAGAAAAACACTACTTATTCCTAAAAGAGCATATATTTCACTGCTTTGAATACTTCGCACAAATAACAAGAAGGCTAGACTAATAATCCAGATCAATAGAATTCCATTCTTGAAAACGGATAAATTCGATTGTTCTCGAGTTATAAGTCGTCCAATGACGATTGATGCGTTTTCTACATCGGAGATACTATATTTCGCAAGAATGTTGTCTCGGTGTGTATAATCAAATTCCGCAAATGTGCTTTGGGTGTATTCGTCGAGTTTTAGGAGGATGTACTTACGAATACTATCTCGATTACCCTCCTCATTGATGAAATTTAAAATCTCTTCAGAAAATATGGGAACATCTTCTCTCATACGAGAAAATACGCCCGTTAGACTCGCAATACTTCCTTGAAAGAATCCAGAGATACTTGACGCATTTTTTTGATAGTAACTTTCTTCAAATTGATCAATCACCGAAGTTAATAGTGTCGATATACGCGATTCGATATTATGGCGATTATCTGAGTCAATCTCAAAGTCATTGATTTTCTCTGATATTATACCAGCAAGTAAAGATTTCCACTCGTCTGCATTGAATAGGCCATACTTCACATTGGCAATTTCTATTGCATCAGCCTTAAAAGTATTGAGCCTATTTTCTCCTTGATAGATTTTGATCAGGAGGAACGCCGTCAAAGCAAATAGGAGGTACAATGAAATGATATGGTATTTCTTCATGACTAATCTTTGCTGTACAGTCGCATAATTATCAATTCATGGTCCGTAAGACAATATGCTCTAACTTATCATAGTTGACCTTGTAAGCTTTTATCTCATTATATCCGTTAGATTTGGCCAATTCTCGCATTAACTTTAGTTGATCCTCCTTTAAGGACGTCAAGACATAATCAAAATCTCGGGGTTCGCTGATTAGAAGTCTTTTAATGACACGGGTGTTAAAAGCGAAATCTCCTTGTTGACTTATTTGAATAAGATCCTCAATGCCATTTATAGCTGCTTCATTGAGGTCATGTTCATATTTGGCGGGTAATCCGGAATCTACAATTGCATAATAGCCTAGAATACATCGATTCTTGATATCGAATCTTTTAATGGAGTTCTTAAGCACATATTCATGAGATCCAGTAACCTTAACATCGTCCAAGAATATTAGGGTGTAGTCTTTATTAGGGGTTTCAATAAAAGAAAAAGTATCCTGGCCAATCAATTTGAGCCTTTCCTTTTTCGTTAGAGTGCCATAATCAACTGTGTAGGTAGGGTCACGAAACAACTTTTCGAATTTCACCTTTCTTCCATGTGGAACCATGCGTTCTTTTAACAATTTAAAAAATTCGAGGGCCATGGAATACGTTGCTGTAGGGATGGATTGAAAAGGACTGGAGTATACTATATAGTCTCTTGTTCTATCAAAAAGATTTTCGTAAAAGACATCAAAAAGTACTTTGCCGAACTGCACACCAAGATTGGTACTACCATATTTGAATTGGCTATAACCTATCTCATCAAATTCATTTTTATTCTGTGCCGTAATGGTGAAAGCTGTGAAAGTTTCAATGTTGTCCATTTAGTTTGTACTCAATTAATCGGTTATCATTATAATATAGTGCGTCAATGCCACATGAGTTGGCTCCATAGATATCTGCAAATAAGTCGTCTCCGAGATGCGTTATTCTCTCATCATTCGATCGAGATCTAACATAGTTGAAAAACTGCGGCTGCGGCTTACTGCATTCGAGTTCATCACTGAAAGCGTAAAAGTCAATATGAAAGTCAGAGAGCGTATTTTCTAAAAACGATTTGATCAAGTTGCCAGATATATAACCAGTATTTGAAGAGAGGTTTATTGAATCGAAGCAGTTCCAATCTATCATTTCAATCAACCTAAAATTCAAAATAGGTGGATATTTTAAGAATAGGTGGTCAATAGTTTCTCTTAAGAAAGCAGGGCTGTGTTTAAAGGCTAGCGTCTCGTCATTCACTTTTTTTGAGATCAACTCAAGGAGCATTTCATACATTTCAGAGATAGTGACATGGCCAGCAACATTACAATTGTCTACAAATCTCCCTACCTCCGTTAATGAATCGTTTAATATTTTCCTGGACACATTCAGTTCTAATTCTAAAAAATCAAGTCGCTTTGCTGAATATTCGGGATTAGAGAATGCTACAGTTCTCCAAAAATCTATTGATAAATGCATCTAGTATTTGCTATATTGAACCTGTGCAAAACTAAGTCATTATGAAGCTAAACCTAAAAATCGCCGCTTTATTGCCGCTGCTTGTTGCTTGCTCAAACATAGAGGGGGAATGGTATACTACAAACCTAGATACAACAAGCTTTGAATTCCTAGTAGAATATGACACAAGTTACTTCTACTACTATGACAATATGCCAAGAAGTATAATGGTGGATGCAGATGCTTCAGATTTACAGGGCAGTAAAGATTTTTATGAGATGTTTCTCTCGGATGAAAATGATAAGGACATTATTGAGCAAGTCGTTCAATGGATTCAAAACACCACCCAAGATCCAAAAGAACAAATTCAGTTAGCCGTTACCCTAGTTCAAAATGAGATAGTTTACGACCACGAAAAGCTAAAGAACGAGGGTAATTGGAACGTTTATTACCCCATGGAAACACTAATTTGGAAAAAGGGAGTGTGCTCAGATAAAAGTTTACTGTTAGGCAAAATTTTAGTTTACTTGGATTATAAGATTTGTTTCTTCTTGTTTGATGATAATAATCATATGGCACTGGGTATCAAGACAAACACTAATGGGTTTGCAGAGAGTGGTTTTGAGTTCATTGAAACAACCAATTCATTCCAAATAGGCGCTATTCCCCCAGCTGCACCAGGGCAACCTTTGAGTTTGTCCACTGAGTTGCCACAAATCGTCATTCCTGAGTATAATGGATCAAGAGATTTCAATGAGTTTCAAGATTTAAAACTTCAGTATATCTCTCAAGATGAGGAGTACGGTCAAGGATATTCAACTGCATCAATTGAAAGAAAAAAACAGATGCTCGATTTGAACACTCAACGAGCGTACTTAATAAAATTAGAGGCTCTTTATGAAGCGCTCATTTCACAATACGAAACAGGTGTTGTGACTTACGATTCGATAAAGTCTGTTGAGAATATATTAAGGGAAGGAGTTGAAGCGTACAACGGTCAGTTACGAGAGATGCAAGAATAACTTACCAGATTGCTTCACCAAGAAAGAAATTTTATATATTCAACCCTCAAAACCATTAAAACCTGCAATGAATTCGCTTTTTCCTGAGAGGTTTGCAAAAGAACTAAGGCTGCTTTCGAGTTTGGTCTTCTTTGCATTTTTATCCTCTTGTACCTCCGAGGTGCAAACTTTAATTAATGATGTAAGGTTGAATTACTCTGAGTTTGAAGAAATTCTTGCAAATTCAGATACAATCCCTTCCTATAGATTGAATGATTTAGAGAGTTCATTCGAGCAATTAAGGCATATTAAAATGTCTGAACCTGAACATAGAGTTGTAAATAACCTTCGCGACAGTCTTGTCGAGTATCGTGCAGAAAACGCTCGTATTATGTTGATGTTGGAGCTGGAAAAATGGGAAAAAGAGGTTAAAAGTTTTTTCTCCGGAAATGCTGAAGGGTCAGTTGATTTAACGGAAATGAAAGAAAGTCTGGCCAATAAAAGCCAATATTTCATTGATTATCTAAACGAGAATAGAGATCGCTTGTCTCAAGAGGAAATACGAAGAATAAACGATATCATAGGAAAGCAAACTGCAGCCGAAACCAAAGAGCTTTTAAAGAACGTAGAGAATGGAGTAAACGATTTCTTACAAAGAACGGAGAGTTGGTTACAGAGCCTCGAAGAAGAATTAGAAAAATAAACCATGATAATGAATCAAATTAAATTAATCACCTTGACAGCTGTACTGTCCTTATCATTCGTGTCATGTACACCCTCTTGGGAGGAAAAAGTAGAAGAAGCGTATCAAAAAGCACTTGGTCAGGCTCATGAAAATCAATTTACCGCAGAGAATGTGGAGGATTATCACTCAAAAACTTACACAAGCCTGAAGTCTGTTGAATTGGATGAATCTAAAGTTGATATTTATGTGGACTTATCTGATGGTATTGCTCCAGCTTGGGATAACGATAGGTATAAAGATTTATTCAAAACCATTGTGAATAGGACATATGATATTTCGACAATTGTCCCAATGGGTAGTGAAAGTAAAAATGGGCGAACTGAGGATATAGGTTTGGGCGAGGCAAAGAATAAAGGTGATTTAGCTGAAATATTGATGAATCCTGTTATTGTCTCTACCCGATGGTATGCCCAAATTGGAAATAACCTTGATAGTATCGTATTAAACAATCGAGAGGCAATATTTATTTCTGATTTTGAGGAATACAAAAACTCCACGAATCGTACTGTAGCGGAAACTGCTATCTACAGTAATGCTTTTAAGAAATGGCTGGATAAAGGACACAACTTACAACTGTATAGACTTCCTTACATGGATGGCGAGAAGTCAAAAAACTTGATCATTGCAATGTTCTCCTCTTCTGAATCTACCAATTCAGTTGTCAACGATTTAATTCAAAGGATTGAAGAAGAAAAGGGAGTGTCTCCAGATGTGTCTTTTGTCCACAATCTCTTCAAAATAGACTATCAGGATTCCATATCAACCGATTTACATGGAACTATTCTTTACGGTGAAAATGGTTATGAAACAAAGGGCCATAAAGAATGGACAACCTGGAATACTTCTTTGGGGTATGAAATACATTCAATGCAAGCAGACTGGGACTATTTTCTAGATGATGATTTTCTCGAGGTTTCTGAGGGTAGATTAAGTGAGGGTTTACTACTAAATACTAGCGCTAGGAATTACATGACCATTAAGGGTTTGAATGTATCGGTTATGGACATAACATCAGCATTGAAACTAAATAGCGAAGTCGGATATTTTGAAGATATACAAAGTAAGATTGAACTCACAACCGATCGTGGAGGAAACATAGTTTGGAGTGAAAATGATACTATCAACTATCCATATTTGAATTACGTATTTGAAGAGAACACCAAGGATTTGCAAGAAATGTGGTCTCAACCGTCTTTCTCAAAGAATTACCAAGAGCTTCCTCTTGCTATTCAGCTCGACCAAAAGTTGTTTGATGATTTAATGAAGAACGACCCTTCGAAAGTCAAGGTTCATTTAAAGTTAAATCCGGATAAGATTAATTCGTATCGAGCAGAAAATGGAGGCCCGTTCGGCTGGGCGGTGCAAATAGATGTGGCTAATATTGAGGTTGACTTAGATCACTTCGAATCATATATCTTTACAGACCCAAAGGGCAATATTAACAAGAGCCTATCTGAGTCTCTTAAGAACGTTGCCTTATATTGGGAAAAGCAGTTGCTCGAACACGAATCTCGAATTTACACTTACTACATAACCAAAGAATAATAAAAACTCAAGAATAATGAATAATTACATTTTACTTCCCATTATTGGCATCGCCATGCTATTGATTGCAGCGCTTATTTCAAATATCATTAAATATGAGGGCGGTGCCAATCCAAAAGATCCGAAAAAACGCAAAGTAGTGTTTTGGTTGTTCTTCTTTCTTAATCCCGCAGTAACTTATGCAATAGGATTGCTTACGAGCCCGGAATCGGGAATAGCTAAAACTAAGCATATGGACTCTTTACCTATAGGTCTAGCTATTGGAGTTGTAGTTTATTTGCTGGTTGGATTTGTAATTAGTAAAGTGATGAAGAATTCAAAGGTTGGACATTGGTTCTGACAATTCGTAAAGTAGTTATCGCTTAACATAAAATTTATATACCATGGCTGATAAGCTGTTTGTCATTGGAATCGGTGGCACTGGAATGCGTTGTTTAGAATCATTCGTACATCTCTGCGCAATAGGCATGTTTGATAATCAAGAAATTAATGTGCTAACTTTAGATACTGATGCAACGAATGGAAATTTGGAGCGAGTTCGCAAACTGGTAGGGCTTTATTCTGATATAAAGTCTGGAACAACCAAAGACGGAGGAACACCTAACCACAATACATTCTTTTCCGCAAAACTTAATCTTTACGGTTTTTATACAGATTATAATAGTACGAGTCGTTCTACGTATCGGAACATTTCAAAACTCACAGAAGGAGCATCCTCAAAGCAAAACAAAATGCTTTCAGATTTATTCCTCGACAATAACAGTGTGCAAGAGTTTAATCTAGCACACGGATATCGTGCACAAACTCACTTGGGTTCGCACTTAATGTATCACGGTATAATTGAAGCTGCTCGAAACCTTGCAGCAGGTGGAGATGTATCTAATGCTGAAAGAGACCTCGATGAATTCATCCAGAAAATCTCTAAAGCAGGAGAAGAAGCTAGAGTATTTATTTTCGGTAGTGTTTTTGGGGGAACGGGCGCTTCTTCCATACCTGTAATCCCGACAGCCCTTAGTGATGCTATGAAAGTTCGTTCCCAGGGTAAGTCGCCACTGGATGTTACAAAAGTTAAGTTTGGAAGTACGTTACTAACAGAATATTTCAGCTTTAAAAAACCAGATCAAGCGGAAATGTCAACCAAGGCAAATTCAGTCATAGCGGATTCCTCATTTTTCCCATTAAACTCTCAGGCAGCGCTTCAGTTCTACCAAGGAGACCCCACAGTTCAAAATGCATATAAACGACTATATCACGTAGGCTGGCCGTTGGAGAGTAAGTCTATGGATAAGAATAGCCCAAATAAAACAATTACGGGAGGAGCTACTCAGAAAAATCCATGCCATTTCGTTGAATTGGTGTGCGCTTGTGCAGCCTTTGATTTCTTTAATGCCGATAACTTAAAAGCCGAAGGGAAAGCAGAATACTTGTTCCGAACCGGTGAGTTTGAAAATGGTGCTTTCAACTTTAAAGCATCTGACTTGGTTGGGAATCAAAAAAATATTGATGAGAGATTAATTGATAAGCTTGGTGCTTTTTTAAGTCTAGCACACATCACGTTAACCAAAAATGAGGCGGGTTTTGGAAATAAAGGATTCGCAGGGCTCAGAAAACAGCTAGAACAAAATAATATTGACAGTTATTCAACAGTAACAGATAAGGAATTAGATCAACTTGATGAATACATGAGACTGTTTGGCTACAACTTTGACAGCTCTAATAATTTCCAATCTGGTTGGATTTACCAAGTACGCGATTCATTACAACCTGGTAATTTCATATTTGCAAATGCTGCGTTTAGCAAGTCCATTAAAGAATTAAAGGGCCTAGATGTAGGAAAACTTTTCGAAGACGAAAATTACCATTGGGAAAAAGGTGGAGTATTCAGTGATACGTATCAAACCTTCGTTAAAAGTTTGACAAAGTTATCTCTTGATGATAGTGCGCATCTGGTCAATCATACGAAAGAGAAGTTCATTGCACACCTACACGATGGGATTATGGCTTCACAATCAAATAGATAATCTTTCAGCAGTAAATAAGAAATATCATGTCTGAAAAGCAAAACAAACCATTAGTTATAAAAGTGGCTCCAAATTCTATCCCTGGCGGTATGCCCGCAAAGTGGAATGATTTAACGGACCAAATGCCAACCTTTACCAAGGACATCATCACACCTGAGTTTGATCTTGAATCTGGCAATATAGGTCAAGTGATCTCTGGGATGCCTAGCGTTTTCTCGCGAGCTAATTTGTTCAAATTAGCGTTAGCATATATTTCAGATGAAAAGGAAAAAACTGATGGCTTATTAAAGTTCTACGAAAGTTTAATTGACGAATGGAGAGGTTTAATTTCTTGCATTGCATTAGACTACCCAAATATTTCAGTAGAAAGAATTCCGCTCGTTTATTCCGACGGGAATGACATTCACACGACATCGAATCTTTATGAACCAAAGGGAGCATTTGGTAACGCATTATTTGAAAGAAAACCACTTTGGGCCCTGCAAGATTCCAACGAAAACACTAAGGTTGAGCCATTCATTGATGTTATTTCGTACAAAGGAAAGGTTATTGGTGCAACGTCACCAGAGAGTATAGTATTCACATCAGTTGCTTACGAATTAACAGAAAACTCGCCCTGGATTAGTGTAAAAAGCAAACGCCTCACAGATCCGATAAAATCAGATTTAACACCGGAGAATCTCAAACAGCTCTATGGCTATGTTACATGGATCGAAAATAAGGTGAATAGTTTTACGGCATACTACAACAAGTTGCCGAAAAATCTACAGCCAGATGCAAGTTGTTTAATTGGTGCTTTTGAAAACTGGAAAAAAGCTATAGAAGCTAAGGCAACGGAAAAAGGAATCGATCTTGATAATGCTGGAGCACCTCCAGTAGAGAAATTCCAAGAGCCATTTAGTATGCTCTTTAATCACTCGGATAAATTGTTTGGAGTTGAAGGTAATATCTACGATAGCCAAGAAGTAGACGCGAATGCAATTGCCTTTAATTCTAAGGATTTATTGCTTCCTGCCCAATCGGAAGTAACTCAATTCAATTTTGGTAATAATGCAGCACAGTCGCCTGACTTTATTGGGCGTCAACCAATACATGTGCTTCGTGCTGAAACTCAAGGGATGCCTGGCTTTTTCCATTATTTTGCTTTGCCTTTGAGTCTGAAAGGACTTAATGTCTTTGGGAAAAGTATTGATGGGTTGTTGAATCCAAATACATCTGCACAAAACTCTAGCATAAGCGCGATTTTTGATCCAAACAAGACTAAGTCAAATTTATCAGTTACTCTCAAACTTGTGACAGCACAAGGTAAACAGATGGCTCCTATTGAAGAAGTATATACTGTAAGTAAAAACATAGTTTTGGGTAATGAAATACTTATTTGGCCTGATTTCATTTCGAAACAATGGGGTAGATATTTTATGTATTCAGAAATCCCTCATAATCAATCTAGTGTTTCGGCGACCCCCTTTTTAATGGACACGGAGGATGAATACAGTAGAGCGTTAATGAGCGTTAAAGATGGAAAAAGTCAACCCGTATATTTATCTAAACAAGGTCAAATTACCATCCCTGAAGATCTTCAGGATCGTATCGAGGCTAAACTCCATGTGATTAGTGATAATCGAGTTGCGGGGAACGCGTACCAATATGAAATTTATGAGAGTTCTGAACCATTTATGGGCCTCAAGTTTCAAGCAAGTGGAAAAGACTCAGGTTTCATACTGATAAGATATTCAGTTGATCCTAAAGAAAATATTCCTGAAAACGACCTTCAACGTAGCCCAAAGCTAGAAAAAGCTTATTTAGGGGTGGATTTCGGAAGTACCAATACCTCAATAGCGTATTACAGCGACCATACAACGAGAACGGAACTAATTCAATTCAAAAATCGGAGGGTATCACTTTTCAGCGATGATAACAATGACAATAGCGTCAATGTAGCTAACGAAAATGAAATCTTTTTCTTTCAAAATGATGAAATAAAAAGTAATGAGATAAAGAGTATGCTTACTCTCCATGATGAGTTGAGAATGCCTCCTTTAGGTCCAAGCACGCTAAAGAGAGATGTGCTCAATCAAGCAGTAGTTGGTGGATTTCCAAATTTCGAAAAAAACCTTCCCATTAATGCTGCCACTGATAATAGATATAAATTAAGTTTCAGTAAATCTGGTGGCGCCGATGTAGTTTATAACATGAAGTGGTCAGAGGATGAGATTGAGCGTGCTCATAAAGGAGCGTTTATTTCTTCATTACTTCTTCAGGTATATGCCGAATTATTCAAGGCTAATCACATGCCTGTCTCCTTGAAATGGTCTTTACCATCTGCCATGGGTGACGTTCAATACAGGCACTATAACAATCTTTGGAGTCAGGTGAATAAAGTTAACCCGCTCAAAGTTGAAGATAGTGATTTATTGGTGTACAAAATGAACCCAAAATATAATGCTGCAAAACAGAGTAAAGATTGGGATAATACATCTTCTACGAATCAGAATTCGGGTTGGAATAGCTCTGCCTCATCCCCACAGAATAGTGCTGGCTGGGGCTCGGATCAACCTTCTACTAGTGGCTGGGGAAATAGTAATTCTTCAGATGGTGGAGGCTCTTCATGGAGTCAGGAATCGGAAACCTTGAACTTTAATAGTGGCGTTAATATTAATCTACCGTCTGGACCTAAGACCTACAAGTTTATTCCTATTAAATCTGATGAATGTTTAACTGAAGCTACGGCTGTTGGAAATTACTGGGCAAATCACCCTAACGCAGGAATAAATCAACGTAGTCTTACCCTTAGCTTTGATGTAGGAGGAAGTACTACAGATATTTCTGCATTAGTCGCAGCTGGACAATCAATTGTATTAGTCAAGCAGCATTCCATTCGATTTGCTGCACAACGAATTTCACAAGCTACGAGACATTCTAAGAATTTCGAATCTGTTCTTTTAACGGCTTGTAAGAATAATAATTTACAGATTCAAGGGCTAAATGTTGAACCTAAGAAGTACTCCTCAGAAACCTCTTCTTATTATTTTGAACAGATTGTAGATCGTTTGAATGTAGATCAGCTCAAGGAATTTTATACTCTATTATCAACCAGCTGTCCTGAACTTATGTCGGTTAATCTTTATGTTACCGGACTAATTGCATTTTATGCAGGTCAGTTAGCATTAAAAATGATTGAGGAAATTAAAGCTTCACCTGAATTACCACAGAATGAAGCTTGGAAACCTTTGGTTCAGGTTGTTTTTGCCGGCAAAGGGGCTCGAATATTTGAATGGTTTGGGAGCGTTAACGGAGCAGAAGCTGATAAGTACTATCTAGATCTTTTTGTAGCCGGTATGGGAGGAATGGATATTGCTGGTCGTCTATTAGGTGCTCAACCATTATTTAATCATCCACAGACTAGGGCTGCTGATTCTGAAATTAAGTGCGAGGTTGCAAAAGGTTTAGCTATACGTACCGAGCGAATGGCAGTACCTTCAAACAACGAGGCAATGGAAATTCTTGGTGAAGAAGGGTTTGTTCTGATGAATGGCAATGGCGAAGAAACACCTTTAAGTTCGGGTATTGAGATTACGACTCAAATGATGGAACAAATGGGCAGACAATTCATGTTCAGTCCAAAAGGGGATCCATGTCCAAGATTTAAGCAATTTGGCCAGATATTCCATGGTTACGCAACACAATTTTTTGGTTTTAGAATGACCCCACAGCAGTTCATACAAGCCTTGGAAAACTTGAATATTGATTCATATATTAGAAGCATGCCTGAATTTAGGCAGGCACAAAAGAATAAGTCAGATGGTGATGAATTTGACTTTGTAGCTCCAATTATAATCCTAGAGGGCATGAAGTTTTATGAAGATTATTTAATCAAGAATTTATCGTAGTAACATAATGTCAATTGACAGTTATATTTTATTACTTCAACCACAGTGCATGAGATTGTTCCATAAGGGGCAATCTCATGACGCTTTTGTAGATATTGAATACAAGGGACACAAGATAATTGATCTTGGATTTGATGTGGTTGGAAATGATATTTTGATTGAGGACGAAAGAAACCCTTCAAACATAAAAAACTTCATAAATCCTATACAAATACTTCTAAGGGAGGAGTCCTCGAAGTCAGAAAAAACAAACAGCTTAAATCTTTTAGTTAATTCGTTTTTAAAGGTTTTGAATGAGCATCACTTAACGAGTGGGAGCAATTTGATCTTTTCTTCTGCTATTGCTCGTTCAAACTTATGTATTCTTTTTGATTTAGGTTTTGAATCAACTTGTATTAATGAAATCAAAAGCAGATTTGAAAAAGAGCCATTTTCTGGAATTACCTTTCATGTTACAAGTGAAGAATATTTTAATTCCCTTCCAGAATCTTCTAAACCTCAAATTTCCATAAAAAGTGTAGGGAGCGATTTATTCTATTTCTATAAGAAAGGAAGTGTAATTAAAAAGCGATTATTGAAGTCAGTTGCGTTTAATCCACTTGTGGAGGTAGTTGCTAGAGAAATTTATGATTACATAGATCAATCAAACTCTCATTTTAATGTTGATTTTAGTCAGGAAAAAAATTTATTTCTTCTTGAGGCTCAATCTATTGTAAATGAAAATAAACCAATAAGTTTAGGTGAGATTAGACTCCCTGATGGACGTCCATATGAATATCAAATTTATTTAGTTCGATGTCGTAGTAAAGCAGAAAATGCCAGTGAAACTGCACTGATAATACGTGAAATAGTTTCTATCGTTGGTGAGTGCGGTTTTAATGAGAAAGACCTACGAGTAAATTATGCCGGAAAAAATATTGACAATAGTTATTTCCACAGTTTATTCGCCAATAATGTCGCTGAGGTAGAATGTCTAAATGAATTTCATGCATTAGCATTACAGATAGAGAGTGCTGAGAAAGAGTTGGCTAATTTAAAAGTAGCTAGTAGCGGTTCGCAAGTTGTTGATCTTGTAGATGCTACTCCTGCAGAAGCAACCAAACCGAGTGTAAATAAGACTACTGTTACAAACCAAAAACCGAACGTAGCGCCCCCACCGCCTAATAAAGGTAGAAAAAGGGTTGCACCGCCGTTACCAACCTCTCCAGGTGCCGGAAAAAAGGGTAGAACGCGTACTCCTGGAACGGGTAGAATGACGCCTCCACCACCTCCGCCACCTCCGCCAAAAACTAAAGTAATACCGGTTGTACCGAAGCCAGCTAATAGTGCTGATAAGAATAAGATCAAGCCTGCTGCTACTGGGACAGCTGAATCCTCAGCTAAGGCAGTAACTCCGCCACTGAGAACTGTAAAATCAGCACCACCTAAAGAGAAGCCTGCCAAGGGTAAAAAGATGGCACCCCCTCCGCCGCCGCCACCACCGAGAGCAGGTACGCCTCCACCTCCTCCTAAAAAGAGGAGTTCAGTATCTAAACCAGGAAAGAAAATGGCGCCGCCACCACCGCCACCACCACGCAAAAAGTAAATAAATAAAAACCTATTATTATGGCAATTAATCTTCAAAAAAGTCAATCGATTAACCTTACAAAAGAGGTCCCGGGCTTAAATCACATTTTTGTTGGGTTAGGTTGGGACGAGAGTAACGATCAACCTATTGACTGTGATGTATCTGTTTTTATGCTTAATGACAGTCACAAAATCCCAACGGAAGGTCATTTTGTATTCTTCAATAATCTCACAAGTGCTTGTGGCTCTGTTCAGCATCAAGGAGACAATCTGACGGGAGAAGGTGACGGTGACGATGAAAGTATCTTCATCAAACTTTCTGAGGTAGATTCTAGAGTTGAACAAATGATTTTTGTTGTGACTATTCATGAGGCAGAACAAAGAGGGCAGCACTTTGGATTACTTGAAAATGCATTTATTCGGGTGTATAATCAAGATGATAATGAAGAGGTATGTATTTACAGCTTAGAGGAAGACTTTGACGGATATGATTCAGTTCAAATAGGACGAATCTATCGTGAAGGGTCATCATGGGCTTTTGAAGCAATGGGAACTCCATTTGCAGGAGGTCTCGGAGCTTTGGTGGAATTGTACCACGGATAGATAAAAAAGAGTATATTACATTATATTAAATAAAACCATTAATCATATGAGTTTCAACTTATCAAAAGGAAGCAGCTTTAACTTAGCCAAAGCCGCTCCTACAATGACTGTAGTCGGAGTTGGCCTTGGGTGGGATGCAAACGAAAGTCCTGACGGACCTGTTTTTGACCTTGACGTTTCCGCATTCCTTATTGGCGAAGACGGACAAATACACGATCCGCGCAACTTTGTATACTATGGCAGTTCTTCCACCACTGTTTATGGCGACGAAACCGACGCTCGCCCTTATTCAGCAGATGGCTCCGTTCTTGGCGCCATTGATGAAATTGGAGGCGGTGAAGATGAAGATGACGATGGCGACGAAGAGGATATGAGAATTTTTTTCGATAGAGTTTCTGAAGATGTTCATGATATTGTTGTGGTAGTAACCATTACGAAGTATCCTCACGATGAGGAAAAAGATCGCAGAACTCTTGACCTATTCTTTGGACAGGTTGATGGTTGTTATATCCGTGTATGGAACGAGGATACAGATGAAGAACTTTGTCGTTATGTATTAAGCAACGATTTTGCGGACAAAGACGCCGTTGAGTTTGGACGCTTTAAAAGAAACGCAAGTGGTGAGTGGAACTTCCATGCAACTGGTGAAGGTCATAATGGAGGTTTAATGTATTTCATTGGCGCTTTTGCCAGCAATATGTAGGCTTATGGCAGATGAAAAGAAAAAAGGTTTTGACCTTGGTAAATCTGGGGATTCAGCCCCAGGTTTTGACTTAAATAAAGAGAGCGCGGCTCCAGCCGAACAATCGAAAGGATTTAATTTAGGTAAAGGCGATGAGCCCGCTCCATCTACATTTGATTTAGGTAAAGGTCAAGAGGCCGCTGCAGCTGCGCCGAAGGTAGCACAAACAACAGCCAAAGATTCTGCTCAGGCTAAAGAAAAGTCGAAAGAGGCTGGAGCTTCGAAATCAAAAGCGCCAAGTAATGAAAAGGCAACGCCTTCAGCGAAGACCATTGAAAAGGGCAAAGAAACTGGAAAACAAATAGCTTCGCCAGTGAAAACTGCAAAAGGAACTAAAGCGACAGTAAAGAGCCAGCCCAAGGCAGAATCTCCAAAAGCAAGTTCCACTGCGTCGAAAACTTCTTCTGCTTCTGCTACAGCAAGTAAAAAGCGTTCAAATGCACCTATATTAATTGCGATTATTCTATTGGTCGCTGTAGGTCTATTTATGTTTATACCTTCTGGAGGTGATTCTGATTCTGAATTGGCGCCGACATTTGAATCTCAGTCGAACGTGACAGATGAGACTCAGGCTGGTGAGTTGCCAAATGCGATTACTACAGAGGATTCACAAGATTCTGAGCGTGCCGGCACCGTAGCATCAGAAGGATCAAATCTTGACGGAAATGAGTCAGCGGCTGACATGGATGTAGATGATAACGCGTTGTCTAGTTCAACGTCGGCATCGGATAATTCAATTTCATCCAAAGACGAGAACTATTCATCAGCAGAAGAATCAACTTCTACAGAGGTGCAAAGTTCATCGGCATCAGGAGAAGCGTCTTCGGTCGGTGCAGCATCAAGTATGTCCGACGTATCATCAGAAACGGCAGATTCAGATGAGGCTGTAAAAGAAGAGTCTCTCAATGGGTCATCGTCTATGGGGATAACAACTACTTCCAACGACACTCCTTTGTCAGCTTCTTCTTCTTCTTCTTCTGCATCTGCAGGACTAATTACATTCTCACAGAACTCAACCCAAGCTCAAATTCCATCTAGCTTAATTAATCAGATTAAATCACACCTAGCTGAAGGAAGCGCTAATAGGGTTTTAATTGAAGGTCATTCAAGTTCAGAGGGTGATAAATTCTACAACATTGGTCTATCCAGAAGACGTGCTGAAGCAGTTAAATCTCAGCTTGTTAAAGCGGGTGTTGACGAGTCTAAGGTTGAAGTTCAGGCAAAAGGTTCAGATTATCCTGTCGCAAGTAATGAAACGGTTTCTGGAAGGAAGAAAAACAGAAGAGTTGAAGTAAAACTCGACTAACTATGGGTATTTTAATTAGCTTATTGGTAGTACTCCTATGTTGTTTGATTATATGGAGGGCAAGTGACGCTTTTGAGGAGTCTTCGGAACTTATAGGTGAGAATTTAAGCGATGGAGTTCGTGGAGCCACCATAAACGCCATAGGAAGTTCAATGCCTGAACTCTTTACTACAATCTTTTTCCTACTTGTTCTTCAGGATACGGAAAACTTTTCGGGTGGTTTAGGAACAACAGCAGGTAGTGCCATTTTTAATGGTATGATAATTCCAGCGGTAGTCATTTTAGCTGTCATTGGTGCTGGTGTAGTGAAGTCCATTGAAGTAAGTAAAAAGGTTCTCATCAGAGATGGAATCTCATTGCTCGTTGCCGAGGCTGTACTTATCTTTTTGATTGGTGGAGCAACCCTGAGATGGTACCATGGTTTGATTCTAATGCTTTTGTACGTCGCGTACATAGTCATTATGTTTTCTACAATGAGTGCGCCCTCCGATGATTCGGGTGAAGAAGAAGACGATGATGTTGATGATGATGATGAAAGTCCGTCTTCCAGGTTAATGGCGTTACTGACTTTGAACATTCAATACGCTCTATACAAAGATGAAGAGTTGACCAAAGGAAAAGCTTGGGTTCAGTTGATCGTATCGATGACGGTCATTGGAGCAGCCTGCCTACTTTTGGTTGTTGCTTGTCAATGGATGGGAGCTGATACATTTACTATACCCTACTTTGGTGAATTTAGTGGTTTCGGTATTCCTGTCATTTTTGTGTCTGTTGTCATTGCTTCTGCTGCAACTAGTGTTCCGGATACAATTCTTTCAATAAGAGATGCAAAAGCAGGTAATTACGACGATGCTGTTTCAAATGCTATCGGTAGCAATATTTTTGATGTCTGTTTTGCACTTGGTTTGCCATTATTCCTTTATACACTTGTTTATGGGGACATCACAATGACAGAAGAAATAGTTGTTTACTCCTCAGAATTAAGAATTCTCTTGTTCATTCTTACATCAATTGCAGTGGTGATTTACTTGTTTGGAAAGACAATGGGTAGGCTTAAGGCGTATTTACTTCTTTCGATTTATGCAATATTTACTTTGTATATCGTAGGTAGGAGTATGGATTGGGAAATGGCTACAACTGTTTCTGAAATACTAAATAATATTTATTCGAGTATAAACGGATAGCAATAGTTTAGGTTATAACGAAAAGGCTGGGGTTTATACCCCAGCCTTTTTTTGTTCACCATATAATTTAATTGAAAATCGACATGTCGATTTAAAGTTTGGTAAGTTCTGTCCTATTTTAAAATGGTAGAGGTATATGTCGCAAGCATTGATGCTACACGATGTTTTTACCTATTTAAATTGACTTCAACACTGGAAATAATGTAGTTCCTCTACAATACGATAGAATATTATCTTTTTCAGTGATAAATTTTTATATTTAAGCAACAAAATCAATTTATTATGGTAAGCACAGGAGATTTAAAACAGAATTATGAAGTTTTAGGTATAGTAGCCGCAAATGTAGATGACCAAAACACTGTTGCAGGCAAAGGTGGTTGTGGGGGTGCAACGACAACGTCAGTGACAGTTGATGCTAATACAACTTATCAAAAAGGTGCAGATCGTCTCTTAGAACTTGCAAAAAAGAAAGGTGGGGATGCTGTCGTTTACGCCACATTTGATTACCGAATAGCTATAAAGGGAGCAGGAAATTTGGCAAAGCAAGTGAAGGAGTTATTCTGTTATGGAACGGCTGTTAAACTTAAGCCTTAGTGCTTCGTTAATTGCCGCGATCCGTTTTTACCAAAGATTTATAAGTAACCGTATTAGCCGAAATTGTATTTACAGAACAACTTGTTCGCACAGAACTGTATTGATTCTTAAATCAGAAGCATCCATAGCTGTAAAGTACCGTCAAATCAAGCGGCAAATTTCGGGTTGTAAAATCACCGAAATTATATCGAAAGAGGATAATTCTTGGAGTGTAATCAACGGGAGTGGTGATATTATTTTGCGTTCTGAACTCAACGAGCATACGATACTGGATGTACATTGTACATTAAAATCATTCAATTAGTTGGTTAAATAGCCAAAATAATACTTACAATAGGTAGCTATTCAGAAAGAATGGATAGTAATAGGGAAGGTTGGGTTTTAAAATCCAACCTTTTTTTTATATTTAATTCAAACAAAACCAATACTATGCTTATTCCTGGAATAGTACTTCTGTCCATAGGTGTAATCCTCTCTTTAATAGCATTCTCATCATTCCAAAAACGAGATAAACGATATAAGAAAGGCGTTAAAATGAAAACTAATAAAAAGGCTATTATTTACTTGATTTTAGGTGCTGCCTTCATCGTCGTATCTATAAAATTCCTCATGGTATGAAACTAACAACACTAACCATCTTCTGCATTGGACTTGTAATGTGCGCCTGTGTAAATGAGGCAGATCAACTTGTCGAAGACTACGGAATTTTTATTAATAACGTAGAAGCTGACTATGAAGATTATACGGACAAAGAGTGGGCGGAGGCGCTTTCAGAGTACGAAAATTTTAAAGTCTATCCAAAAGAGCACGGTATTGAATTAAGTCAACGGCAAATGGATCGAATGGACGAATACACTGGACGTTTTAAGAAAATTCAGATGAAAAGAGATCCACTCAATCATATTCTAGACATCATTATGAACTAATGAAAACTACCAAGACCATAGCCGCCCTTAAAGCATTAAGTAGCCACAATTCAGTGACGAAAATGCAAAGCCCTCCCAACCCGTTGGAGAGTTTCCAAAGAAATTTCCCGCAAAACGTTCAAGCTGTGACAGTGAATACTTTATCTCCGCTGTTCCCTGGTGGAGCAGAAAATATTCAGAATCAAATTCTGTACAAAAGTAAAGTAGTAGAGGTCTTTAGCACTCCACTGAAATCATCGTTATTGATTATGGATCCACTTGAAGAAAGATACATTGCTAGCAATGCGAATGGATTTCAAACGGGAGATTCCAATATGCTTGAAAACGCTGGAAACATTTTAGATAATCTATCCGATTTTTTCTAGAGCATGGCGGTTAAAACAGAAAGATTCAATCTTAGGATACCTCCTGAGTATTGTGCGGATTGCATCAAAGATGCACTAAGAGAAATTGGTACGTTTAAATCATATGATGATTACAACGGCTATTTTCATGGAACCTATACCTATATATTTCAGAGAGTAGATGTCAGTGTATTTCTCAAAGTAAATAAACGGGAGACGCTCATTGAGGCTGCAGGTGCAACTGAGGATGTCATAGGGACAGGTGGCTCAAAAGCCATTAAAAAATTAAAACAAGCACTCTACGATAAGGCCAAGCAGTTCGAGGATTTTTACACCTTAGAGGATACATTAAAACTTCTTTATGAGGGAGATAAATCAGGAGCTGCAGCTTTAATGGCCAATGCCAAACCAAGTCATCGAGGAGCTATTTTTCTACAACAGGTGTGTAATGCATTCTTAATGCTTAATAGCGGTGAGCAAGAGGAAGGCATAAGGTTGCTATTAGAGTCATTGAGAAAGCAGCCTAAGAAAAACAGTAGTAACTACAAACAACTTGCTTTCATTGCCTTCAAGCAGGGGTATTTTAAGGCTTCAGCAAATATTCTGCTTGAATTTAAAAATGTTCAAACGTTGGATGATGCAACACAAGATTTCTTGTTATTGCAACTCATCCTTTCTCAAGAAACTGCAGCCTTTGCACAAGAAGCCATGAATGGCTTTCCAATGAATATTGATAGGTTATCAATAGTCTTTCAGAACAAGGAGGTTTTTACCCGTCAAGACCGCTTGTTTGATGCTGCTTATGAGTCATTCCTTCAGCAATTCAACGCTAGAATTGGAAAATATACTAGAATAGACAGTGTAGAGTATTTAAGAAGAAATGGGGAGTTAAGTCTACCGGAATATTACGATAACCATCACGCTTACTTATGTGAAGGTGAGATTAAAGATTTTCCGAGTTTCTATTCGGCATTCATGAATTTCATGGAAGTGATCCGACAGGCTGAGGAATTAGCAAGAGAAATATTGTTGAGTAAGTTCAATTTATTGTTTTTATCAGTTGCGGATAGTTTAGAACAGATAGGTCAGATTCAACAGTCCAGTCTTTCCATGGACGGCAAAGAGTTATATAATGAGCTTTATCAAAAAATAACGTCTACCGTTGAACAAATTTCCAAGGCGACGACCTTCACTGAACTGGAAGCAAAGGTTAACCTGTTGAAGAATCAAAATGATTCCATTAAAAAACTTGATTTAGAATACCGAACGCTGCTTTCAAATTACATCAGCAATAACATCAAAAAGTTAAGTCGTGCGGACTTTGATGAATTAAAGACACTGTACAAAGCGCGTCTCAACCATGATAAATATTCTTTCGCCACAGAGGAAGGAATATTAATGGAGAGTCTTTCTAAAAAGAAGAAATTCAAACGCAAAGCCATTGTATTTGCACTAATAGCTTTTCTCATATCGCTTGCGATATTCAAAACTTCAGGACCAGATTTTGGCCCTAGTGAGTCACCTGAACCTATTCTTACCACTTTTTTAGAATCGGGTAGAGATATAGGCATCGTCAGTGATCATGAAGATTATAGTAATATGCGAAAAGGTCCTGGGACTAATTATCCTGTGGATCGCAAGCTCACGACTTTAGATTCTTTTTTCGTTATAAACAGTGATGCGTCGGGTTGGATCATGATTCAATTGGCCGATTCAACCATAGGCTACGTCCATGATTCAAGGGTGGATGTATTAACCGAAGAATTCTATACTCAAATGTTAGCGGCCTTCAACAAGGAGTCAGAGGCAATTAATCATATCAAGTCACTTAAGCGAAGAGGGATTTCAGGTGACTTTTTATTTATTCCAAACTACAGCTCTTTGAGTGATGCAAAGATGTATGCTGTATTTAGCGGAAAATTCACAACTGTATCAGAATGTAAGGCAGCCTTGCAAAAAACAAAAAAACTACAAAGCTCGGCTTATGGAGTATTAGTTTCGAACACATCACCGGGCAACAGATTCGATGTGATAATAGAAAAGACTAATTTCTTTGACGGGATGTCGAGTGGGGATATTGAGAATTTTGCAATTGACCAATTAGCCCAATTCTCTTCATTGGTTGAAAATGAAGACATAGATCGTTTCACGAATATTTTTTGCAGCACGATGAGTGTTTATCATAATTATAGAGACACACCACTATCCAAAATCATAGCAAATTCGAAAAGTAGATATTTCAATAAATGGACTGTCCTTCAGGATAGTGTTTACAGTGTGGCACCAACCTTAAAGAGTAAATATGAATTTATCTATACCAAGATTTATGTGATTCAATCTAAATCTGAACCCGAAGATACTCGAAGGTACCTGATAGAAGGGGTAATGAAACTAGACGAACGTACCGGTAAAATCATGGAGCTTGACGATACATCCACTGA
>Ga0181591_10001116_pt1 | contig 22629 bp, 37 predicted proteins | sample 071ome_33_FD_133757 | JGI IMG/M metagenome (GOLD analysis project Ga0181591, IMG submission 133757) | Coastal salt marsh microbial communities from the Groves Creek Marsh, Skidaway Island, Georgia - 071412AT metaG (megahit assembly) | ecosystem: Environmental > Aquatic > Marine > Intertidal...
GGGGGGCTAGGTAGGATAGGTAGGATAGGTAAGTTAGGCAAGGTAAAGGACTTAGGTAAAGTGGGTAACGTGCGTTGAATAGGCAAGGCTGGCAGGATAGGCGGGCTAAGTAGATTGAGTAGGTTAGGTAGGCAGGGCAGGGCAAGTGGTCTGAGTAGATTGAGTGAGCTACGTAGACTTGGCTGCTTGTCGAATCTAAGCAGGCAAGGTCAGCCAGGCAGACTGAGTGTAGGCAGTAGACCAGGCGGTCTAAGTAGCTTGCGTTAGCCAGATAGGCAGGGCAGGCCAGGCAGGGTAGGGGATATGCCACACAATCCCCTAGGATCGATTCTAAGAGCCTTAAATGGGGCTAGGGTATTAGAACACCCTTTTGCCGTAGACAGCCCTTAGAATAGCTCTCAGGGCCTCTCAGAGGGTATAGGTGAAATGACGCCTAGCATAGTGGCTAGTGGCCAAACCAATGAAAAAAGCCTAGGCTATTCGCCTAGGCTATTAATGGTGGGTTTAGATTGTCTGGGCTTAGCTAGAAATCCTGCTTAGCTAGGAATGAATTAGAGCTAACCCGAATAACACGATCTGTCTTTGGACACCTTAGAACAACAAAGTCCGGCTGTTTACTTTCGACCCGATAAATACGGGCCGAGTTCATCTGCCGGACTTGGTCCCCCGGTTTTAGCTTTGCCGCTTTAATTGGCATCGAATAACCCTTTTAAAAGAATGATAAACGGCAACGATGCCAGGAAGAAAGCTAAAACGGTTCCCACGATGACACCGATAAAACTGGCCTGACCTTGCCACGATTCAATTACCGCTTCCCAGGTGTCCAGCTTGTCCGATAGGGATTGAAACCGATTTTCTATCGTGTTAATGACCTTCATCATTTCCCCTTTAGCACCTTTAGTGCGGCCGCTGCCTTGGAACCTTTAGGTTGTACTCCATGAATCAACAGAGCGAAGCTCGTCCCTCCGTCTTGAAGCATGGCGTGACTGTCGTCGGTGTCGATTTCTAAGCCCTTTTCAACCGCTTCAGCCTCACTATAAACCACTTCGGAAACGGGTAGATTCTGGCGACGGGTGAAGTCATCCAATCGACCACCCAGTGAAGCGGTACCGCGGAAGTTTGCCGGTCCACGATTGAATGCTAGGAACTTAGTGGCCTTAGTGTAGAAATAGAAAACAACGCCTGGGTTCTGTTCGGCAACGGACAGCCAAGCTAAGTAGTAATCCAAGTGGAAAAAATCCCCGGCAGAATGTATCCGGACAATCCCGGCGTTCTTTGGTAGTGCGTTTTGAATTTCACTTGCAATCGTCGAAACCGCAGCTTTACTTCGGATTAGATCGGCGATGGTGTCGAAATTAGCTTTCCTGAGTTTATAGACGTTAGTGTACACCACCTCCTGTGAAGCTGCATAGCAACGGAACAGCGTATCCGGACCGTCTTTAATCGACCGCTTACCGTCGACAGTCTCCACCGCCTTGGATAAGCAGTCCTTCGCAAAAGGGCAGGAATGACCAGACAACAAGTCAAAAGAATAGACTTTTTTGCCTTTGCCTAGGAACCGCTCGAGCTTTTTAAGTTTCGTGTTCGCGTTTGAAAATTTCAACATCATTTCTTTCCTTATAAGTATTCGGCAACGGCACCAAATCGGCCGTCGGTAGTTTCTACAGCGTCGATCGCCAAGCGGTTGTTTTCGTCGCATGGGTCGATATGGGCACCTAGAACAATACGTCCCTGTCCGCAATGGAGTCTATCATATAACCCGTTGTCAATATGGGCCGGACCGTCTAAGACGTACGATTCCACAATACCTCCATAGGTCACTTCGTCGATTCGCCTTGCGTTGGTCAATACAACCCCGCCCACATATTGAACACCGTAACGGTGGTGGATTGCCAAGTCCCGGCCGTTGTAGTGAACCGATACGGTTTTCCCTAGTAACATTGCCATTATTGTGTTCCTCTCTCAATTAGATTAATTCAGCGACAGTTTCACCAACAGTGTAAATGAATTCCTGCTGTTGGTGTCCTTCCAGACGATTGAACCAGGCGTATCCACCAGGAACAGCAACAATTGAATCGTGAACAATGCGGTCGTAGTTGCCGCTTTCTTCAATGGAAACCAAGTACTCCTCTGTTTTAACTTCCCAGAATGCTGTGACCATTTTTCGCAAGAATTTTGTGTTTACTTTCTTGGTCATCGTTTTGTCTCCGTGGTTAGTGTTTTGTTTGCCTGACATGAGAAGTATCGCACACCACCGAATAAAAGTAAACCCCCTTTTGGAAGAAATAGGGTTTCTACTAGGTTAGACCATTCGTCTGTATTTCAACGCACGTACATGCACGTAGCATACCGCGTACCAATAAAGTAAGAAACTTGGCTGTTAGCGGTAGCTCGTCCCTGGCCTAGTCCGGAGCGTGTTCCCCCTGTCGTCGTCACCGAGTTTCCCCCTAAACCGGGGTGGCTGTTAAAATGGAGTGTTTGGGTAGTTTGGGTAAGCTGGGTAGTCTGGGTAGTCTTGGTAATTTGGGTAATTTGGGTAATTTGGGGGGGTTGGGCAGGCTGGGTCGGGGGCTGGTTTTCGCTCGGATCCCTATAAGAGGGACCGAAATGTCCAAAATTTTTTTTGTCACGTAGAGTGGCTATCTTTCCTAGATTCACATTTTCCCGCAGGCTTTTCAACTCCCCCTATAAGGGAAAGCGAAATGTCCAAAAATTTTCCCAGGATTTTCCAGGTCTCACGCTCTTCCCATTTCCCCTATAAGGAGGCACGAAATGTCCAAAATTTTTTTCAGCAGCACACTCCTCCCCCTTTCCCTATAAGAGGCAACGACATGTCCAAAATTTTTTGGTGGAAATTTGCTGGGGAAAGTTGACTGGAAAATTGTAGCTATATGCGTTTTTCTCCAAAACCATTTTCCGAAACACCCACCCCCTTTCTTCTCCGTGGACAGGTCTAAGATTGCCCTGTGGAATTTTGTAGTTTTTATGCCGAGATTCTTAATCAATTCCCAAGAACACCCACCCCCATTTACCCACCACGGAAATTGTAGTTTTCATTACCTGTCTACGGAAATGTCCCCAGAAACACCCACCCCCATAAATTGTAGTTTTTTGTTTTCCCTGGGAAAATCGTTTTTCAAACACCCCACCCCCAGTAAAAACCCTGTACTTTCAGAATTAGGCTTGAACTTTTCGCTGGACGGTGCGATAACTACTTGTGTCAGGCAAACGATTACTTTCTTTCACAGGAGTCAGAGACATGACCAAGACTTACACGATCTCAGCCAAGACCATCGCTTCCCTCGACGTTGCTTTGCTTTGCAAGCGAGGGCTGGAAGCAGCAGGGTACGAAGTCACGTTGGAGGGCTACGAGAACACGAACAAGATCCATGGCCACACAGAGGAGGAACTGAACGAAGTTGAGGAATTTGTGGAAAATTGTGAGATTAATCGACGGTAGGGTCAGACTTTTTGGCATAAACTATACTATGAAGGAGGAAGTGAGATGAATGAATTTTACGAGATGTTCACGAGTTTGGGTGGGGTTGTCCTCGGTAAAGGGAGGCAGCGAAAGCTGGCTCTTGCCGTTAAACACATCACAGTGCTTGTGGGTGATAGAGCCTGGACCGAAGATGACACTCAGCAAGCCATGCTAATGGTGATACTTGAAGGAAATGGTAAGATCCTCAATAGTAGCTTCATTGCCAGAACTTTAAGGAACACACCAATGCGGTACGATTCAGAACAAGGTAAGTTTGTCCGTAGCATCTGTGCTGGGATGACCTTATACGCCACTGAGAACCCGCTGGAGGGAAAAAGTGAGTCAGAATACGATCAGCAGAGATCCGATCTCCTGAGCGACGTGAGACGTACTCTGGGGGCAGCTACTGAAGAGTTTGTCCGCTACATTGTCGACGGTGACAGCGTGACTGACGCATTAGATAAAGTTAAAGGGGAGGAAAACGTCTACGATACATACGCCGGTCGTAAGTGGTGGAACACAGTCAAACACAACCTAATCCCACTTTTGGAGGGTATCAACGATGAGTCGTAAGAAGAAATACTTGAACAAGATCATCGAGCTCTGCGAGATGAATGGGCTGAACGAAGCAAACAAAGATGACGCCATGATGTTGGCCATTGCAGCAGTTGAACACTATCAGCATGTGTCAGACTTCTCGGTAGACCATGGCTACATCATCCCAGACGATTACGATGGTGATCCAGAGGACATCGCCTCTGTTATGGGGTTACTTGCCACCGTCTTTATGGTCGAGGAACGTTTGCAGACACTACTTGACCATTGGGGATTTGATGCGGCCAATTACGATTTCGCACCAGAAGTTTTAGAGTCTATCATTGAGGTCTTCAAGAACCGTTTCCAATCGATTAACCAACAAGAAAAGGAATTGCAAAATGGATCAGACACTGAACGATAGAGAACTGGCCAGCATCGTCAGGGACTTAACCGCCTTCACTAAAGAGCAAATCGGAGACAGCGTCAAGAGCACAGAGCCTGTCTTCGGTGCAATACTTGTTCAAGCACTTGCAGAATCTTGTGCGGCCATGATTTGTGAGGACTCTGAGAACCTGCAAAAACTCTTAATGATCGAGGAGGATTTTGATCTCTATGAGCATGCAGTGGGCCGACTGAGGGAGGAGTTTTTCGCGTCCATTCTCGAGGTTGTCAACGAAGAAGAACGGCGATTAGCTGCGGCCAGGAGGTTGTATACCAATGAGTGAAGTTTTGAAGATGTCGGATGAAGAATACTTCGGTCAGGATTACAGCAGCTACATTTCCAAGTCCAGACTATGGAAATTTGCTAACGATCCTGTGGGTTTCTTCACCAAGGACACAGACTACGACGATAACAAAGAACACCTGGTTAAGGGCTCTGCTTTACACGCCAAACTCTTAGAAGGAGAGACTGAATACCATGCTCGCTACACGCTAACTGATTTTAAGAACCCGAAGACAGGCAAGCCATATGGGAGGAACACGAAGGCTTTTCTGGATCATTGTCACGAACTAGGCGTTGCAGCCCCGTTCGTAATCACTGAAGAGATGGATGCCGAGATCGACCGAATGTGTGCCGTTGTAAAAAGTCATAATCGAGGAGGAAAACTGCTAAGAGAATATACGTCGCAGGTCGAAGTGGTGCTGAGGGGTGAGTTTGAGGGTAACAAGGCCCAGGGAAAAGTAGACGGGATGTCTCCGGAACACAGCCTGATCGTTGACCTAAAAACTTGCCGGGATATACCCAGCTTTGTTGACAACTACTACAATTACGGTTACGACTGGCAGGCGATCATTTACTCTGACCTCTTCCAACAGGTTTACGGTTACGAACCTGAGTTCGTCTTCATTGCTGTCAGCGGCGGAGAAGAACCTCAGTGCATCACGATGGAAGCTCAGGCATTTCACAAACAAGCAAGGGAGGACTACTTAAGACACGTTGCTCGAGTCTATCGCAAGTGCGTAGAAGAGAAAGACTATCGTTTAGCACTTTTTGAGTTGAAGGACCACGTATTATGAAATTTATCAGCGGCAAAAAACCAAAACCCCGTACTACTGTACTGTACGGCGTCCACGGCGTAGGGAAAACAACCTGGGCTGCTCAAGCACCCAGCCCCATCGTTGTCGACGTTGAAGACGGTTCGGCTGACCTGGACGTGACTCGGACGCCAGTCATCAAGAACTCAGACGATCTTAACGACGCTCTCAAGACCTTGATGACGACTGAGCATGAGTTCAAGACGTTGATCCTGGATTCTGCAGACTTCACCGAGGCTGTGCTGAACGATGCAATCTGCAAAGAACATAATGTTGAAGCATTGCAGGATATCGAGTGGGGCAAGGGAAAAGGCAAGGGAGTGAAGAGTTTTAGGAACCTTCTAACGAAGCTCACAGCGATTCGCGATCATAAAGGCATGGACATTATCGTGATTGCCCATGACCAGATCCAGCGGGTGGAGGATCCGGAGACAGCCTCTTATGACCGTCATGTACCTAAGATGGCCTACCCAGACACCTCAATGTTGTTGTGCGAGTGGGCGGATGAAGTTTTCTTCGCATACCACTCGGTCAAGACTAAAACGGTCGAGGGTCGGTACGGCAAGGATGTCACCAAGGCTCTGGCTCAGTCTGACCGGTTGATGCGGTGTAACTTCAAACCGACCGTCGTCGCAAAGAACAGGCTGAATATGCCGGATGTTATCCCGCTCAATTATGAGGAGTATGCAAAGTTCAAGGTTTAATTGTCGTTGGTTTGATTGTTGTTTTTGCAGTTTGTTTGTTGATTTTTGGAGAGAATTAAGATGAGCGACTTGTTTGGAATTTTTGGCGAAGATATCGAAGTTGTTAAGCCCACCCAGTTTGAGAAACTACCGAAGGGAAAGTATGAGTGCAGCTTGAACAAAGTTACCGAGCGTGACCGTAACGGCACAGTGAGTTTGTCCCTGGAATTCGGCGTGTTGGCTGGCGAGTATGAAAACCGTAAGTTGTGGATCAACCTGACGATGTCATCGGACAATGAAAAACTTGGTTGGTTGGTCAAGCGTGACAAGGGCCACTTGCGAACACTGGCTGAGATTTGTGGGTTTACCGCAGACAAACCGATGGAATCGTTCGACGACTTGCTTGACCTTCCAGTCATGGTCGACATCGGATATCGAAACGACTACGTTCAGCTGAACTACTTCAGCAAAGTCGAGACGGCCAGTGCTGGGAGTGAGGCGGAATGGACGGTCTTCTAACTTCGAGCGTGGACAGGACTAACTATGAGATCGGGAACGGTGGTACGTTCCTGGTCTCTTTCTATCTCTCGCACGGTGAGGTAATAAAGTCTTGGATGCGGATAAACTCTAGCGAATTCAAAGAATTTTGGGAAGCAAGGACCAGCAAGCCCACCCCCAGTTCGGTGGACGAGGCAGTCGACACCGCCACGCGAGGCGGGTTGTTACCAACCAAGGAAATTAAATATCGGAGGGAGGGGAAATGGCCAAAATTAATCTCGACTGCGGTCGGTGCGTACAACCCTGCGATTCGAGAGTTCGTAGAAGACGCTGCAAAGCTATTCGGTCCGCTCGAGGTCGTGAGAGTTATTGCGTGATCGGGATCGATCCAGGTAAGTCTGGCGGTGTGAGTTTCTTTCATGACGATTGGTTGCACGTTGAGAAACTACCCGAAGATAGCCCTGAATTACTTGAACTGCTGCGATCGTATTTTCCAGAACCTGAGCGAGTCTCAGTTTACCTTGAACAAATTTACCTCCCAGCAGGAAAGGCTGGGGCACTAAGTTTTGCGAGCGGATGGGGGAAGTTGTTGGCTGTCCTCGAGTTTTATGGAGTCGAACCGAAGCTGGTCAGACCGCAAGTCTGGATGAAGGAACTTGATTGCTTGACAAAGGGGGACAAGAACGTCACGAAAAATCGAGCTGGTGAATTGTTTGGCAAGATTAAATACGACGACGGGAAAACGATCCCAATCACACATTGGTCGTCTGACGCATTACTGATTGGATATTACGGTTTTTTGGAGGAGATGAAAGATGAAAGTAATTAGAAATTTACGGTCGGTCAACGAAGGCGATACCGTTAGCCTGAAATACCCCCGACATGGCACTGGGAATATCCTGTGCCGTCACACGGGGACTGTCCTCGGGAGAGGAGCTAATGATAACGGACGATTCATATGTGTTAAACGCAGTGATGGAACCACCAGAACATTCCATGAGTCGCGTATCGTGGACTTAATGAAATCTTAATGCCAACATGAGAGGGAAGGCTAGCTTTGCTGGCCTTTTTTTACCACATGATGAAGTGCAGGAGTTGCCTAGAGCAAAAGGAGTTTTCCGAATTCCCAAAGACCGGAAGTAGATCTGACGGGACACAGAAATACAGTCCAGACTGTAAGATTTGTTACAGAGCCAGGAGGAATGAAAGATTTTACAAACGCCTACAAGGTATGATCGGAAATATAGCGTGTGTGGCATGCGGCTACGACAAATGTTTTGGTGCTATAGAATTCCACCACGTAAAACCCGAGAATAAATCTAAATGTGTCAAGACAATGACTAACAGGCCTGATGAAGAGCTGATAGAAGAGCTAGTTAAGTGCGTAATGGTGTGTGCTAACTGCCATAGAGAGATTCACGCGAGGATGCTCGACATAAAAGAGGACTGGAGGTGCAAGCCAAATGGGAGATAAGATGACAATCATAGCAATGTCACTTTGGTCAATCGCGACCGTCTATTCGTCGACAGTGATCGCGGACGTCTGGAGGGACTACAATCCCCCACCCCCAGAGCCGAAAGTGGAGGTGGTGGACGAGACCCCGGACTGGATAGCGGATATTTTCAACAGCTATTTCATTTCGGCGTGGACGAGGACGGAACGAGTGAAAGTATCCCGTCCTGAGTTTTTTCTAACGCCTTTTATCACCAAGTATCGAGAGGAAGCACGATGACAACCAAAAACCTTAGCGAATTCACATTTCAAAGTAAATATGCCAAGTACCTCCCCGAGGAAAACCGGCGGGAAACCTGGGAAGAATGTGTTCTGCGATCACGGGCCATGATGCTTGAGAAGTACAAAGCATACCCCGAAGCTGTGCCTTTCATTGTTCGGGCCTATGACGACGTGCTTGCAAAGAAAGTGTTACCTTCGATGCGGTCGATGCAATTCGCAGGAGATCCAATCTTTAAGCATAACGCTAGGATGTTCAATTGCGTGGCATCACACTGCGACCGGGTTGAGTTCTTCCGCGAATGTTTTTATCTTCTATTATGTGGTTGTGGGACCGGGTATTCGGTCCAAGAGCAGCATGTCAACAAACTCCCCAAGCTGTCCCCGTCAGACAAAATCTTACCGATGAAGGTCGTGGACAGTATCGAGGGCTGGGCAACAGCGGCTGACCTGCTTATCAAATCCTACTTCGGCTATAACCAGAAGCCTGAATTCGACTTTTCTGACATCCGTCCCAAAGGCTCTCCACTTTCAGCAGGTGGGAAAGCACCAGGACCAGAACCGCTAAAGAAGTCATTGGACAATGTCGAGGCTGTACTTACAGGGGCTGTTAAGAATGGCGATGCTCTACGTCCTATTGATTGCTACGATATCGTGTGCCACCTTGCTGACGCTGTCATTTCTGGTGGTGTCCGTCGATCCGCGACTATCTGTGTCTTCTCGCCGGAAGATGACGAGATGCTTAAGGCGAAGACAGGCAACTGGTTTTCGGAAAACCCGCAAAGGGGGCGATCAAATAACAGCGTGGCTCTCTTGCGAGATCAGACGACGAGAGAGCAATTCGCGGAGATCATGAAATCGGTTAAAGACTTTGGAGAACCTGGTTTCGTGTGGATGGACGACCTGGATACGATCGTGAATCCGTGCGTCGAAATTGGGATGTATCCAAAATGTCCGGTCACAAAAGAAACAGGATGGCAAGGCTGCAACCTGTCAACAATCAATGGAGCGAAGATCAAGGATGAATTCGATTTTTATTCGGCGGCTTTCTCGGCGGCTGTCATCGGAACGCTACAGGCTGGGTTTATCAGTTTCCCATACCTGGGACAAGTCTCGGAGACAATCTTTGGGTATGAGAGTCTTTTGGGGGTCTCAATTACAGGCATTCAGGAGAATCCTACGGTTCTACTTGATCAAGATGTACAGAGGGCCGGTGCGGAAGTTGTGAAGTACGCTAATGGGCTCGTGTCCCACATGATCGGCATCCGGGCAGCAGCGAGAACCACTTGTGTTAAACCAGAAGGGACAGCTAGTTGTGTGCTTGGAACATCCAGCGGTATCCATCCGCATCACTATAAACGCTATATCAGGCGTGTCCAGGCGAACACACTCGATCCCGTATACCGTCATTACAAACTGTATAACGAGGAATCCTGCGAACCTTCAGTGTGGTCAGCCAATAAAACGGACGATGTGGTGTCCTTCGCTATTGAAGCGAAGGCTGGAGCTATCACAAAACGGAAGGTTACAGCAGAGCAACTCCTCGAGGCCGTAGTTTCGACACAGCAGAACTGGGTTGTGCCAGGGACAAACGAGGATCTGTGCCAACTAAAAGGGGTGACGCATAATGTGAGTAACACAATCAACGTGGAGCCTCAAGAGTGGGATGATGTTGAAGAGTTTATCTACCAGAACCGTCGACATCTCTGTGGGGTTTCACTGCTGTCTGCGACTGGTGATAAAGATTACGCACAAGCCCCATTCGCGGCTGTGTACCTGCCCAGCCAGATGATGAAGCACTATGGTTCAGATCCTGTGTTGCACGGCTGGGAGCTACTACAAGGCATCAACGACGACGGTGAGCTGTGGCAGTTGTGTCACGACGTACTTTACGACTACAACAAAAACAGAGAGTTCGACGCAAAGGCCAATGCTTTCGCAGACAAGCACAACTTGTCGATGAAAAATCTGACGTATTTGCTCAAAGACCTCTGGACTTATGACCGATATTGTGAGATAAAGGATAAGGCGGTCGCCGTCGACTACTCGACTCTGATCGAACTCGAAGACAACACCACCCAACAGCAGGAAATCGCCTGTGCAGGAGGAGCTTGTGAAATCTGATGACCCAGTCAATCCCCGGCATTACGATCACTTGCCAGTTCAGGCGATTGACATCACTGAGAATTTTAGTTTTTGCTTAGGCAACGTAATCAAGTATGTATGGAGGCATCAGTACAAAAACGGACTCGAAGACTTGAAGAAGGCACAGTGGTATCTAGCACGAGAAATTAAACGACTGGAGGAACAAGAATGATTTACGACAATCTAGCCAACTCAGATGCTGTCCACGAAGCGACAATTGTGTTTGAGACAGACGACCAGGAATCCATGCAAAGGGCCTTAGAAGCGATCTCAGACGCTCTCAAGGGCATCCACGAGGTCCAGGACTGTTGGATCGACGGGATGCGGTGCATGAACCATGAAGGGCATATGGAGTATTTTGACCGGCTGGACTCACCATTCCACCTCTAACCTAGTAAAAACCCTGTTTCTTCGGAGACAGGGTTTACTTTTATTTGTGGATGTGCGATAACTTCTTATGTCAGACGAGTGCGACACAAACAACAAGGGGGCAAGATGAACGGACCAGACCTTCTAATGCAAGTTGGGTTTTTGCTGATGGTGGTGGTGATGCTCTTCGGTGCACACGCTGCTGCTGACCTTTGGGATAAGAGAGGCGAGAAATGAACATGGACTTTGAAGATACGCTGGACCAAAGATTGAAGGACCCAGAATTCTGTCGGGCGTTGCTAGACGAATTACGCAAGACAATCAACGAGAATGAAAGGATGCGTGAATCACTTGAGGCAATCAGGCAATGGACGGTGGCATGGACTTGGAAGGATGAGGTTATCGCTAAGTGTTTCATGGCGGCAAAGGAGGGATTGGATGTAGCGGAAGTCGAGCAACGACACAAAGCCTTGGACGAGGCAACCAAGCAGGCACAAGACTTGGATATGGGGTACTAAACGTCGGGGCTTGTGGATAAGTCACGACATATTCTTACTGGAGGACGGCAGTGAAACACATACATGGAATGGGCTGTGGTCCAAACTTGGACACTTTGAGGTTTTCTGAAGGACGTTACGTACTGGTTCCTTACAAAACTAAGGGCATAGCCTCTATCGTCGCAGACTCTTGTCGTGGCATGTTCTTAGATAACTCTGCGTTCACTTACTGGTCGAAAGGAGGTGAACTCCCGTTTGACGATGTTGTGTCGTGGTATGAGGATTGGGCTGGTCACCCAAGACTCGATGCTGTTTTTATTCCAGACGTTATTGATGGTGATGAGAAGGTTAACGATGATATGATACGGCGATTTATGAACTCTGTCTCAACCCGGATATCCCGAGTGTCGGTGCCAGTTTGGCACCTGCACGAAACATTAAATAGATTAGAGCGACTCACTAACGAATGGTCAATGGTAGCCCTTGGTTCTTCGGGTGAATACAAGACCCCTGGTTCGTCGTTATGGAGAAGGCGGATGGAGAGTGTAATGTCAGTCGCTTGCGATGGTGCTGGCAGACCGAAGACTAGGCTGCATGGGCTTCGCATGTTAGCACCTAAAGTTGTATCGGATTACCCTTTCTATTCCGCAGACAGCACCAATGCTTCAGTTAACTCTGGAGCTGTAAAGCGTTTCGGAATGTACCCAGCAGCATCGAGGTTTGTAAGAGCACAGGCTATCGCGGACCGTATAGAGAGGGCTGTGAGTCCGGGTTGCTGGGATGGTGAGGTTCAGGCGGAATTTAACTTCGGGGAGTAAGGATATGTACAGCGTTCATGAAATGTTTTACGGGATCCAAGGGGAGGGGCATCACTCAGGTATGCCAGCTGTGTTTGTAAGATTCTCATCCTGCAACTTATGGAGCGGAAAGGAGGAAGACCGAGAAAACGCACTTTGTAAGATATGTGATACCACTTTCCACGGAACCGGAGGTGCTTACGGTGGCGAGTACACAGCAGGCCAGCTTGTTGAACAAATCCTAGCTTTACCGAACTCACAGAACGTGATATTCACAGGAGGCGAACCGTTATTACACCTCAAGAAAGCAGTTGTCACTAAGTTGCAAAAAGCAGGCTCATCGGTCCACGTCGAAACAAACGGGACGCTAGACCTTCATTTTGAGGTCGACTGGGTTACTATGAGCCCAAAAACAAAGAAGGTCAACTTGAAACGGGCTGATGAAATCAAGCTACTGTTTCCAATGAACGAAGTCACAGACTGGGAATGGTTTCCCGCTCGGCATCGTTATATACAGCCAGTTTGGTGCGATGATAGAGAGAAGCGTGAGCGTAACTACTGGATGGCACATCTGGCATGTTGTGTCTATGGCTGGCACCTATCAGTTCAATCACAGAAATTTTATGGAGCTAAGTAGATGAAATTCGTTAAAATGACTGACACGGCAATAGCACCAACCAAAGCACACACGTTCGACGCTGGGTGGGATCTCTATGCCGACGAACATGTGGCGATCATGCCTGGTACATCACAAATCGTAAAGACGGGTGTTGCGTTCGACATCCCGCAGGGATTCGCCGGGTTGATCTGGCCACGGTCCGGGTTGTCCGCGAAATACGGGATCGACGTACTTGGTGGTGTCGTTGACTGCGGGTATCAAGGCGAGGTGAAAGTGGTGCTATACAACGGTGGCAACGGGACGTGGACTTCAGCACCGGGAACACGGATTGCTCAGATCGTGTTTCATTCAATATTACTAGGTGGCATGTTCGAGGTTGACGCATTCGACCATAAGACCACTCGCGGTGACGGCGGGTTTGGCAGCACAGGAGTTTGATATGATTAGCGATGAAATGAAGGCGTTAAAGAGATGGGTTCTCTGGAAGGATGTCAACGGATCCAAGATACCCCGTCAGGTCGCACAGGATGCCCCTGCAAGCTCGACAAACGAGGAACACTGGTCAACCTACACTGAAGCATCGGAGGCCCTTAGAAGCGATTCTGGGGCCTCTGGACTGGGGTTTGTGTTTAAGTCCGGCGACGGGTTCATTGGGGTTGATTTTGACGATTGCCTAGACTGCCCAAAGAAGAAGGCTGTCGTCGATGAATTGATTGAAAACCTTGAGAGTTATGCCGAGGTGTCACCCAGCGGGAATGGCGTTAAGGTCTTCGGGAAAGGTTCGTGTATAGGGAAGGGGAGGAGGTTTAATTGGCATGGCGTCGACATGGAGCTTTATTCGAATGCCAGGTTCTTCACGGTCACAGAACAGGTTTACGCCGAAGACAGGCTTGTCAACGACATAGAAGATGTGGTAGATGCTGTTCTTCACGAGGCCAACCAGGAATACCGCCAAACTGCCCCTGAGAGCCCCTCAGACGACGCCTGTGGGCCTCGGCCCTACGATTGGGAAAGTCAGGTGCGGACGTACCTGGAGGGCTGCAAACCGGCAACTGAGGGCTCTGGCGGGGATCTACAGACGTTCAAGGTGGCGTGCAGACTGGCTGCGAAGTTTGACTTGAACCAATCAGAGACTTTAATGTTCCTTGAGGAATACAACTCACGTTGCGATCCACCATGGGACTTTCACGAACTAGAGCATAAGGCATCAAGGGCCATGATAGAAAAGGTTGGTGCGGAGGGTATTGGGGATGGGTATAATAACACTGTCCCTATCGTCACTGAGATCCCGGTTATCGAGGACAGGTCTAGTGGCATCCCAGCGTCCTTGTTTGAGGTGCCGTGGTTCATGAAAGCAATCATGGACACGATTACGGATGCCAACAGCAAAGACTCTAAGGGCTTATCGTTGGTTGGTGCTATCACCCTGATGTCCCATGCCATTGGTCGACGGTACACTGAGGAGTCTGGAGTCTTCTCCAACCTGTACATCGTTGGTCTAGCACCATCATCAGGTGGTAAGCAGGCTGTCCTCGAAATGCTGAAATTCTACTTCGATAGAACCAATCACGCGGACAGTCTCATCGGCAGGGTGACTAGCGACTCAGCCATTGCCAAGAGATTAGCCAAGGATCCAGCAAGTCTGGCCATTTGGGATGAGTTTGGGCTATTCCTACAGAAAACCAACAAGGGGACATCCCACACCAATTCAGTGCAGGAAGTCCTTCTGGAACTCTGGGGAGCTACAAAGAACCTATGGAGAGCCAAGTCTTATGCTGACCTAGATTTTGACATTCAAGTCGTTAGGCCCTGCTTCTCGTTCCTTGGGATGACCACTCCGGATCACTTCTGGTCAGGCCTAACCAAGATGCACTTGAGAGATGGTTTCGCAGGCCGTCTGCTGGTCATCGATACCGGCAAGCGTGCCGAAAGAAAAGAGCCTGTCTTCGATGAAGAGAAGATGGACAGGATCGCAAGTAACGTTTCCGCCCTTATGGAGTTTCACCGCAATGACACGAAGACAATCAACGGCAAAGAATTCCCTGTTCCCTATGTCGTCCCAACTGACGATGACGCCAAAGGGGAATACGAATCTTTCCTCGCGTACACCGATCAATTCGTCGACGAGGTCGAGCTTGGTAGCATATGGGGGAGGGCAATCGAGAAAGTAAAGAAACTCGCCCTGATTTACGCTGTCTCCGCTGACCCAGAATATCCGTTGATCGATGCCAACGCTGCAAGATGGGCTATAGACTTTGTCCTCTGGTCGACAAACACGTTTGTCAACGGAACTAAGCGGGAGATCCTAAGCGATGGATCGCTGACAGCAGAAATAACCAGGGAAGTGATCGCCACAATGAAGGACCACGGACACGCAACGGTCACAACCCTGGTCAAATCCCTGATGAAACCTACCAGCAAGATTAGGGAGGTAGTGGAGATGCTGGAGGTAGCAGGGATGGTTCAGAAAGTAAAAGTTAAGCAAGGAGGACGCTTAAAAGAGGTTTATTGCCTGAAATAGGCATTTCTTCAAGCAACATTTTGTTACATTTCATCGCTAGGGGTAGGGTTATCGGAAGATGACTCTGCCCCTTTTCGTTTACCGTAGGGAAAAATCTGGTTAAGTTTCCTTCGACGCTTGTTGCATTTGCCACAAGGTTTGACGCCGAAGCGTTTAGTGATTTTTGCGACTGTGTCACCAAGGCCACGAGACTTGCAGTTGTGTGTGACCGGATGGACAGCATTTTTTAATTCAAGACCGCAGATATCACATTTGAAATCGCTAGTGTCTGGCATTAGTAAACACCCTGCATGGTTACTGTTGTGGCTGAATTGCAAAGCGCAGCAAAAGTGCTTCCTGAATAACGAGTCAGGTTAAACGTAGTGCCTAAGTAAGTCTCGCAGTCGTAAGGATTTGAGCCAGGAATAGTGTAATACCAATACGATGAAGAATAACTACTTGAAAGGCACGCATCAGATATCGTATACCCAAACATTTCCAAGTATATTTCGTTGTATGTGGTGTCAAATCCAATTTCCATTTTTAGCGATTGGAAACGTTCAGAAAGCAGGCCTCCAGACAAAGGGTCGCAGATGTTAGCACCAAAGCCATTATCTACAAATGGCGAATCTGTTATGTCGTAACATTCGCCCCATCTACAATTTGCTCGCCCGTTTTTATCAACAACATATGTGCCGTTCATAGTGGAACACCAGCCATTGCAGCTTGATGGATAGCTGCCGGAATCAGCCCAGCCTGACACAGTCACGATAAAATAAGTAGGCGCTTTTCCACTAGTACAAAGTGCGCAGTCTGTGCCGCTACTAGCTTCACCACAGCAACAAGGGTAATTTCCAGCCATCATTACCTCCTTACGCGGGACATGCGACTTGAATGAGTTCCCAAGTAGTACCGTCCGATGTTGACACGTAACATTTAGCACCGCTGTCAGCCGAGAACGCACAGAAATTGTTGGCAGTAATGGTACCACTGCCTACCGCCGAGCTTCCATCGAGTGTCACGCTGATTGTCGAGTCGGTTGTGGCTAATGCTGAATTGAGAGTCCCTCTGCCGACACCGATGGTTGGCTCGTCCTCGTCGCCTCCAATCCATTCCCAACGGGTGCCATTCCAACGAATCCAAGATTCTTTTCCACTGGACACGCCTTCCCCGTTATCGCCCCAGAGGACACTGACACTGTCCACGTTGACGGTAGTGTCTGTTTGGTCCTGATAGATACTGAATGTTCCAGCACCTCCAGTAGCTATAGTGGAGTCTGGCTTCGCCTGTTGGATTAAACCGTACTGTGACGCTGGAATCCAAGCTCTTATCATTGGGTCTTTAACGACAGGGATATAATCTGTTGTTGAACTATAGTCGTCAGTCCCGACAGCAAAAGCAATACTGAGAGGGTCTTCGATAGTCACGAGTGAATTAGTATTGGCTACGAGTTTTTTAGCATCACCCTGGGAATACTTCGTAAGGTAAGCCTCGCAAGTGCCACCAGGCTCCAATGTTGTCTTGGGTATTGCAAACTTAACACGCCTCGACGCACCTAGAGCCCCGCTCGCACTAATCCTCCGAGCGAGGGTATCGACCTTCCTGTTGTACTGGTGAAGCATACGCACCAGTTCTCTGGATGTAGTCTGGTCAAATCCGTAGATGTCAGTCATTACGAAGCCTCGTAACGTACAGTCTGTGGGGTGGTGGGGTCATTGAGTGTAGAGATAGTCACGACGTTTGGATCAAACGAGATAGTCAACGGATCAGTTGCATTGGCATTTAGAGTAGTAACTGTCCTCGCCAATCCGCTACCGGCAAAATCTATCTCGCCACCGTAACCGTTGAGTGTTGTAACTGTTCCTGTACTGTTCAGCGTAGCTGAGCCTGAATAGATGTTGATTGTTCCTACTGTCCCCGAACCCTTGGTCGTGAGACGCCCTCCGTAGACAGTGGTTGTCGTAGTAGCACACTGCTGCAGGAGGGTTCCACTGTATAGATTGACGGTGGTTAGCGTGACATTGTCCCCAGCCCAAACATTCCCACCCAAGACCCTTAGTGTTGCAACAGTCGCAGAATTGGCTGGGGCTGTTGCTATCCCGACACTACCACCAACAACACTAACTGTTGCTAGATTGCTACCTATAAAATTAACTGCCCGTTGCCCAGTGCTGGCACCACCTGATCCCAACACTTCGATATTAACATTGCTGGAGCCAAAGTCAAAGAATTGCTGTCCACCACTTGTCTGGATACTGGCCGGCGCTGATAAGGCGACTTGTAGCTCACCGGTTGAACTGCCAATGTCTTTGTCATACCCAGCCTCCACTGCCAATCCAGCTAAGGTTACTGCTGACTGATTTAATCCTGCTGTGATCTTCTGAGATCCTGCTGGAATCACCACTTCATCTGTGCTAACTGGAACAGACCCTTCTTCCCAATTACCGGCTACACTCCAGTCGTAAGGTGTAGTTGCGTCATCTCCAGCCCATGTCCTAACAGCCATATTTTAGTTCCTAAAATGTTGGGATTTTATCAAAATCATATTCGATATTTAAATCTTCTAGATATCGCACTGCAAAAGTAGTCCCCCGACTTGCACCAGTTAGCGGTGAGCCTCGACCGTCGAGTCGACATGGCTCCATAATAGGGTCACCAGATTCGTCTTTAATATTCTCTGTTTTCCCGTCAATGTTCAGCTCAAACGGGTATCTTCCATCATCAGTCCCTGCGGTCTCTGGCTCAAAATCGTTGACAGCCTTCATGCCCATGTCGGGGATTATCAAGTAATGCCCACAGGGATTATACATAAACTCAAAAGAGTACCACAGCAATTCATCTCTAAAGTCGTGTGCGTCTACAGTAGCTGACATTAGCTTCAGTGTCCTGGCTGGAAACGTCAGTGAATACTGATTACCAGGTCCTGTGATCGTATAATCCGCTTTATTTATTTTCCCAAGTGGTGACGCACCGTCAGGGGAACATAACTCATCCTCAAGAAAGTCTGTAGTATCGTAAAGATAACACCGCACCACAAGTCTTGGAGCTGTCTTCGACGGGATTGGGTCTACTGGCGAGAGGGCTGAATTAAGTGGAACTCCCGTGTACTCTGAAACAGCAGACTTATCTGGACCTAAAGTGTCAAAGAACTTAACGTAAGGGCATTCCCTGCCGCCTTCTTTCGACGAACCGAGAGTTCCCACATCGATAAACTTTGCACCATACGCCAGCTCGGATTCAGTGAAGAATCTTACTTCGAGAGTTTGAAACTTGCTGGACGTTTCTGGGTCTGCGGGCTTGTCTTTTGATGTGGGCGAACCACCACCTCCACCGCCGCTACCTGAGGAGCTGTTCTGTGCGGTTGAGTATGTACATGAAACCAACCATGTTGTCCTTCTAAGTCGCTCAAGGAGACTCACTTGAACATTACTCAACTTGGCTTCTGGGTTGCTTTCCCCACCAAAAGAATACTCTTTCCCAATGCGGAATGCTGGGTCACGACGCACAGTGTCTGGCCCTGCTTGGCTGTCAGTCTCGCATTGGTAAATAACTTCATACGAATACTCGTCGCCATTAAAACTGCCGTTGACAAACTCTTTTTCTACTATATTTGTAACTGCCATTAGAATGGTGCCGCCTGCTTAATGTCTGACCGTTTAGTTTTACTAGCAATAAACCTCAAGCTCAGTTTCATATCTTTGTTTTCCGTATGTATCGCTTCAAGAACTTTGTTCCTAGTCTCTTCCATCCTGCGCTTTTGTGCCTCCTGAGCTGTGATTGCTTCTATTGTTTTGACGTTCGCACTCATCATTAAGTTGTCAGCATCCTTCCAGGGGGTTGGCGTAAACCGAGATTGTCGAGGTGCTGAGAATGAACGTATTTGAACTGCGTGTTCTTTCTCACGTCGTCTTTGTATGTTTCTTATCACTTGTTCATACTGCAATGTATTGTCAATGATTTGTGCGGAAGAGTCCGCAGATTCTTTCATTAACTTTGCAAACAAACTAGCACCAACAAGTCCACCAGTAAGCCTGGCAAATATTCCAGCGACTTTGGTAATCGCTGTGACCAGCAACCCAGCCTTACCAGCCCCCTTGCCTAGCATGTCAGTTACGCCCCCAAGGCCGGACATCCCAAGGATAGCATCAAACCCTTTCCCTGCAAGCCAACTAGAGAATAGAGAGAAGATTCCTGTGGCTATAAGTTTTTTGGTTTCAGCACTTAGCCCCTTGAACCAGTTGACAAGTTTCGACAGGAATGATACCGCCTTCTCGAAGACAGGCATTAGGATCTCGCCAAACTGGACCGCAAGCTGCTTGATGTTATCGATCAATGTGGACCACCGCCCAGACATCGTCTTGGACATCTTTTCCATCATGCCGTTAAATCGTCCACCAGGGCCAGTTGCGGACTCTAGTGCCTCTCGCACCTCATCAGCACTAACCTTCCCATCCTTCATCCTCTCGCGAACCTCTGTCATCGTCTCGCCAGATTTTTTCATGATCTGTTCAAGAGGGTTCCACCCAGCATTCACCAACTGCATTAAGTCCTGTGCTTGCAACCGTCCAAGACTGCTGATCTGACCGAAGGCCCGGACCATGAACTTCAGGTTAGTCTGGTTACCACCAGACACATCACCAAGCATGCGTAGTGTCTTGGTTGCAGTGTCTGCTGATTCACCGAACAGCATCAGGGTTCTGGCATTGCCTAGCAACCCTTCCAGTTGTAATGGGGTGCCTGCCGCTAAGGTCCGAAGTTCACTATATAGGTTGTTAGCCGTCTCTATGCTGCCAGTCATTACCTCGAATTGGGTAATGACCTGCTCCGCTTCAGCCGCTAACCTAGCCATGGTTTTAATGCCCTCGAATGCCGTAAATGCAGCACCCAAGGCAAGCAATGATCTTCTGACTCCGAGTGCAGCACTGGAGAGAATCCCCATCTCTTTCCTTGCACGATTCATCCCACTAGTTAAGCCGGATGTCCTCGCCACAACATTGACTGCTAGTTCACCGATTACCGCCATAAGACCCTCTTATTTGATCTTCAAATTCCTGTACGGACTTCATATTCGATTCTTTGCCGTCCATCCCAAGGAACATGACCCATTCCATAAAGAGTTCCCCGCTAATGGAGTCGAGCATGCCGTTGACATCGACATAGCCCAACTCCCTGGCCAAAATGAAAGCGGCTCTCCGAGATGGACTGCGTTTTAGTTTTTTCTCAAATCTTCCTGTAGGTCTTCAGCAAGACCAGAGATCCTTTGACAGGCGTCAGTGAGGACGAGAAGTACACTGAGTTCAATCTCCTCTAACATCTCAACGTCTTCTCTTGTCTTGAAAACACGGTCGCCGTTATCATCAACAATACATAATGCAAGCAGACTGATTGTCGCTTGCACATTGCCGATTCCGTTTTCTACGGCTTGCATGTAATCATTTAGCTGCTTCGCGGACAGTGGCTTTATATTGAACTCCGTGTCGAGCGATTTGACGTACACCTTCGAGATTTTCTTTTTCGTCGACTCAAGTAACTTTGCTTTATAGTCCATATTTACCTCCCTTTAGGTGGGCAGGACACTCGCGTGACACTACCCACCTCTTCTTCTACAAATTTCTCGACAGCATCCATAAACACTTGAGGGTAATGCTTAATCAACGTGATTGGCATTCCCGGTTTTGCCCCGCAGTAGCCACACTGGACAAACTTATCACTACCCTCTTCGCGGACAGCAATTAATTTTACATCCGTGATTGCCTGAACCTTTTGGCCGTGGACAGTCACTTTGTGTGGGTGGTCCTTCAAAACAAACTCAAACATTATACACTCCCAGCCGTATATGCCACTTCAGTTTTACCATCCCACTTGATGGTAGCAGTCCCCCGCATGATGCTTCCATTCTCAACATCAGGGCCAGAAACCTCAGTGATGAATCCAGACCCAGCCAGCGTAGCTGCCGTACCCTCACCAGACTTCAATGGGAAAGTCACCGTAATCGTCTCAGCAGCCCCATCAATCGGAGGGAAAACGGAAAATGATTGATCCCATTCGAACTCAATTTCAAACTCGCCAGGCTCATACAAGTCGGTTGGGATGTACGTCTTTTGGTTCGTGGTTCCCAAGTGGCTGTCTTCGAGAGCCTCGCGGGATTGTGACGTTCCACCGATTGAGTAAATATTGGCGACGAATGAACTCGTTCCGAAAGCAATCGTGGCTGAATTTCCAGTATCTGCCATAATTTTACCTCGTTACAATCGTCTCTTGGTAGTTAATAATATAGGTGTGTACAACTCGGTACAAACCCAAATCTGACCCGTCTTCGGGCCGGTCAAACGTGTCATAAGAGCTATCGAGATCGATAGAGTTAATGAACACGCTATCATAAGTCCCCCGAATAGATTGGATCTCCAGCCGAACTAATTCCATAAGCGACAACAAGCTCGAATAGTTCTGCCCGTACCCGTCCAACTGCAACATAGTCTCGGCTATGCCCGTTGTTCCTTTCAGGTGAGAATCACTCCTAGTATTTAGCACTGTATACATAATCGCTGGGAACGCCGTATTCATTGGCATCACCAGCGGATACACCCTGTTCAATACTGTCGACGCAATAGTAGCATCGGCCAGCAGAGTAGTACGAATCACCTTGCCTATTTGACTGCTCATTTTTTAATTTTCACCCCATCTGGCCTGATCGTACCGGCTCTGAGTTCCTTTATTGTTTGCTTCACCTCTGCTGCCATGAGAGTGCGGAACATTAGCCTTGCCTGCCTAGCCTCATTCCTTAGTGTTCGCCGCATAATAGGGTTTGGCTTGATATTTCTTTTTGGGGCTCCGAACTCCACGATAGCAGGATAATAATATTTATCTTTCGGGCTGATCCCTAGCTTTGCCCTAGTGCCAGTTTTAACTGCGTGTCCGACAACATTCTTCCGTGTCTTTCGCCTGCCTTTTGAACTAGCCATTGCTTCGGCTGACAATTTCAATGATGCAGCCCTAACAATATAGGTGGCTTGCATCTTGCCAGTGAAGACTGGTGTAATCCCCTTAACACGCTCGCGAATGTGATAAGCGATTTTACGAGTAACCCTACGCTCGACCTTCTTTTGCAGCTTAGGTGTGAATTCTTTAAATGCTCGCTTCAATGCAGCTTCACCAGTGATGTATATCTTCACACCGTCATTAAACTGAGCGAACTCACGGATTACCTTACGGGGCATGGTATGGTTGCTCCTGCA
>Ga0181591_10001117_pt1 | contig 22617 bp, 20 predicted proteins | sample 071ome_33_FD_133757 | JGI IMG/M metagenome (GOLD analysis project Ga0181591, IMG submission 133757) | Coastal salt marsh microbial communities from the Groves Creek Marsh, Skidaway Island, Georgia - 071412AT metaG (megahit assembly) | ecosystem: Environmental > Aquatic > Marine > Intertidal...
GGGCACCCGGCTGTTGCTGCATGCCGGAAAAACAGGAGAGTCGCTTTCCTCAACGAAACTGAGCCCGGAACTCCTGTCGTCATCAGCGTCTGCCGGCGCTTTCAGGGATGCAGTTGTCGTCACGGTGCTTAATCCGAAATCCATCGGCTTTTTTGTGGCTTTTGTACCGCAGTTTCTGGATCAATCCCGCCCGGTACTGCCGCAGTTTGCCATCATGGTTGCAACCTTTGTCAGTCTTGGGGCGATGAACGCCGGCCTTTATGCTCTGCTGGCCGGGCATATCCGGTCACGTTTCTCCGGCGGGGCCTCGATACGTTTTCTTTATCGGCTTGGCGGCGGCGTTCTCATAAGTCTTGCCGCCTTCGCAGCACTGCGACGGGTTTAGCCAGACATATCTTCAGGTCTTGCCCTGCCCGGGTCAGGTTAATATAGTTTTCTCACCAAACAGAATTCAGGGAGTTGCAAGGTGACGGAAATACCGCTCGGAAGCCGGGATGATATTCATGGAGGACATGGCGGAGAGACCAGCTCTCCGGTTGCATTCCCTATTCCCACCGGGGAGATCGGGTCAGTAACATTGTCCCCCTCAGGATCATTTGAAGCCGGCAGCTATCAGACCTTCACGCTGACCTACACGGCAGGGAAATTCGGCATTGATGACAGCGGGTCCATGCGCGTGTGTTTCCGTTTCGCCAGCGACCAGACACGGCCGCAGTTTGAAAATCCGGAAGGTCCGAATTACACCACGATCACAGCATCCAACAACGCCGTGCTGCAATACCATTATGATCCCAAGGGCAATGTCCGCCCATGGGACAGGACACTTTATATCAAGGTTGTCCGCGGTTTTCTGAAAGAAGGCGATACAATCACCATCACGTTCGGTGATACCTCCGGCGGCTCACCGGGTATGCGGCTTCAGACATTCTGTGAAGACAGTTACGAATTCCACACCCTGATCGATCCGATAGCGACGTTCAGCTATCAGCCGGTGCCAGAACAGCCGGTGATCCGTATCGTGCCCGGTATGCCGGAAAGGTATATTGCCATCGGCCCGACCATCCGTGCACCAGGGGAAAATTTTTCCATCCGCATCAAGGGCGAAGACAAATGGGGCAATCCTTCGGATAAATGCGATATAACACTGACCCCTGTTTCCGATCATCCGGTGGAAGGACTGCCGGAAAAAATATCTCTCCGGCCCGGGGCGTTTTCCGTCTCGATTGAGAATCTGAAGATCAAGGACGAAGCGGATGTCATGATCGCTTTTGCTGATGATGCCGGCAGGATACTCTGTACGACCAACCCAATGCGTATCCGGCATGATCCCATCTCCCGTCATTTCTGGGCGGATCTGCATGGCCAGTCCGAAGAAACCATCGGCACGGGCTCGGCCGAGGAATATTTTGCCTTTGCCCGTGACAAGGCCTTCGTGGATGCAACCGGTCATCAGGGAAACGATTTCCAGATCACCCCCGAATTCTGGCGGCATCTTGATCATCTGACGGCAAAATACGATGAACCGGGCCGGTTTATTGCTCTGCCAGGCTATGAATGGTCCGGCAATACAGGCCTTGGCGGGGACCGGAATGTCTATTTTCCTGAAGAAGGCCGTACCATCCGCCGCTCATCCCACGCGCTGGTGGCAGATCGTTCCGATATCGAAACCGATTGCAATTCCGCAACCGAACTCTTTGAAGCCCTTGCCCGCAACGGGGAAGACGATGTGGTGATCTATGCCCATTGCGGCGGCCGCTATGCTGATATTGCGCTTGCCCATGACGGCAGGTTTGAAAAATCTGTCGAAATCCATTCCAGTTGGGGCACGTTCGAATGGTTGCTTGAAGATGCGTTCAACCTAGGCTACCGGGTCGGGATAGTTGCCAATTCCGATGGCCATAAGGGTCGCCCCGGCGCCAGCTATCCCGGTGCATCGCTTTTTGGTGCCGTGGGCGGGCTGACCTGCTTCCTGATCCCTCAGCTTGATCGCGCGACAATGATGGGTGCGATCCGCAAACGTCATCACTATGCTACCACCGGTGGCCCGCATGGCCGTCCTCTGGTCACGCTCAGGGCAGGGTTCTCATCAGCCGGTCATCTCTATCATGATGATCCCCGCCATGGCCGCGATAAAGGCTATGCCGCCGATCATGCCACCATGGGGGATATCGTCCATCTTCCGTCCGGCGAGGTGGAGCTCAATGTCGATATCCGCACAAGTTCGCCGATCGAACGGGTGGATCTCTTCAACGGGCTTGAACATCTGGAAACCATCCGGCCCTTCACGCAGGAGGACCTTGGCGCACGGATCAGGGTTTTGTGGGAAGGCGCGGAATATCGCGGCAGGTTCCGGCAGGTTATCTGGGACGGGTCGGTGTTTCTTTCGGAAAATGAAGTGATTTCTTCCGGCGCCATCAATTTTTTCAATCGCGACAAAACTCTTGATCAGACGTCCCCGAATACGCTGTCATGGCGGGCGCTGACCACAGGCAATATCGGCGGATTTGATATGTGGCTGCGTGATCCCTATAGCGGCACGCTCAAGATTGAGACACCTCTTATCAAGGCGGGCGTCCCTATTGAAGAGATCGGCTATGAAGATGAAGTGTTTGATGCAAGCGGGGTGTTGCCGCGATACCTCAAACTGTTCCGCCTGCCGGATGAAAACTCCCATCTTTCGATGACGATAAAGCGGCAGATCAGCCTGAGGCCTGAAGGCGATAATCCGGTCTATATCCGCATCACTCAGGAAGACGGAACCCTGACCTGGACAAGCCCGGTCTATATCTATCGATGACAGAAGAACGTCACATCCCTGCGATGGAAGAACCCATCAGATATATCGAAAGGACCCGCGCCTATTATCTCGCGCTTGGTTACGACAATCCCTATCGCTGGGCTCATTTTGAGACAACACCCTTCTGTCCTTTGAACATGCCGCTGGCACAAGCGGAAGTGGCAATCGTGACCACCGCTGCACCGTATAATCCTGATGCCGGTGAGCAGGGACCGGGCGCGCCGTACAATGCGGCGGCCAAATTCTATAAGGTTTACGAAGGATCAACGGCCACGCCCCCTGATCTTCGCATCTCTCATATCGCCATTGATCGTGATCACACCACCGCCGAAGATTTAGGCACGTATTTCCCGCTCGAAGCTCTAAGGCAAGCAGAACAGGACGGGCGGATCGGCAAGGTTGCCGATGTCTTTTTCGGTCTGCCGACGAACCGGTCGCACCGGCAAAGCCTTGAGGTGGATTGCCCTCAACTGGTCAGCCGGGTGCGGTCATATCCCATCGATGCGGCGGTGCTTTTGCCTAATTGTCCGGTCTGTCATCAGTCGGTGGCGCTGGCGGCACGGGCACTGGAAGATGCAGGCATTCCGACGGTAATCATGGGATGCGCGAGAGATATAATCGAACATGTGGGCGTCCCGCGGTTTCTGTTCAGTGATTTTCCGCTTGGCAATGCGGCAGGCCAGCCCGGGGATAAGATGTCGCAACAGCAAACACTGGCGCTGGCGCTCGATCTGCTGGAGCAGGCTGAAACAGCGCGAACAACATGGGTCTCGCCACAGGTCTGGAAAGGCAAGACGGGCTGGAAAGCGGATTATTCAAACCCGGAAAGACTGACGCCGGAAGAGATTGCCCGGCGGAGGCAGGCATTTGATAAAGGCAAGGCTGAAGCCGCCCGCCTGAGACAGCAGGACAATACCTGATAAGATCATCCTCTTCTAGGCGGGGGAAAACAGCTCTATCCCGTCTTCATGGCGGGTCGTGAATTCCCCGAGATGAACAAGATGGCTGAGATGCGCCTTAGCTTCACCTGCGGCGAAAAACTGCTCATGCGGATTGAAAACACGCCCGAAGAGTATTTGCATGGCCATGGCGGTGGAAATCGGAGAGGTGGCCGCCGCATCACGCAGGATTTCAAGCCGCTCATGGTGGTGATGGATCAGCGCCCTGGCGCGTTGCCCGCCCTTCCGGAAAGGCCAGTCATGCCCGGGAAGGATCATCATCTCATCGGGCAGGTCGGCAACGCTCTCAAGATAGGTGAGGTACTGGCCCAGTTTATCGATTTCAGGATGCCGGAAATCAGCAGAGATATTCGGTGAAATTCTGGGCAGCAGGAAATCAATGGCGATGTAGATGCCGCGCTCCGTATCGGTCAGGCCGATCTGCCCGGGGCTGTGGCCGCGGTCTGTGCGCGTTTCCCAGTTTCCATTCGCAGAAGTTATGATATCTCCCGGGTGGAGAATATGCACTTTGCTAAGTGGCGTTACGTATTTCGCGTATCGGGCATCATCCTCGCGGGCATCGGTGATGGCGGCTTCATCAAGCCCGTAGCTCCTGTAGGCGGCCTCAAGTTTGTTCGCGAACTCTCCCGGCTTCAGGGAATTGAGTGTCCGCACCTGATTGTCTTCGTCTTCGCTCATCCATATATCAGCGCCGGTCCGGGCGGCCAGCGTGCCGGCATAGCCGATATGATCCACGTGATAATGGCTGACAATAATCCTGGAGACAGGTTTGCCTGCAAGAGGCCCTTCAAGGAGACTGTCCCAGTGTTCTGCTGTTTCAGGTGTGTTGATGCCGCAGTCGATCAGTATCCAGCTGTCGGCCGCATCCAGCGCATAGAGATTGATATGATTGAGCCGAAAGGGCAGGTCAAAACGCATCCAGAAGACATCTTCGGCAACCTGACGCATCGTCCCTTTCGCGGGCGGATCAAAATCTATCTTTTCCATTAAAGTCCCCGTTGATCAAGGAAAGCGGATATTATCGCGCCAGGGTGACATCGTTTTATGTGCGGAATGGTATCTGGGTCTTTCCGGTGCTTACAACAATCAGAACATTCTACCTGCCTCATCCCAATTCAACAAGTGCACCGGGTGAAGGTGGGAGGCGTATTTTTCTCTTTTTATTTTATCCTGTCTCTATTTATGGCACGATTGGAACTGGAGACAGATCATGGCAGAAAATCCGTTTTTCAAACGTGTCTACAACAGCCATACCCATGATGAGATCATGGCGATTTATGATGACTGGGCGGCAAGCTACGATGAAACCGTCCTGTCCCATGGCTATGTCACGCCGCAGCGATGTGCCGACGCACTGGCCTTGCTTGAAAAAGACCGCAGTATCCCGATACTCGATATTGGTTGCGGCACAGGTATTTCAGGTCTGGCGTTGAAGGATGCCGGCTTTACCTGCGTTACTGGAAGCGACATGAACGCAGCGATGCTGGAAAAAGCCAGAACCCATGAGGGGGTTTACAAAGACCTTCTTCTGGTCAGCGCGGAAAACCCTTTTGATTTTGAGCCCGGGACGTTCCGGCATATGACGGCGATGGGGGTGATCGCAACTGGCCACGCCCCGGCATCAACCATCAGGGATGTGCTGGACAAGCTTCAGGTGGGCGGGATTTTCGTCTTTTCCCTTAATGATCATACCCTTGAATTCAACGAATATCCTGAGACGGTGGATGCGGTGGTGTCCGAAGGTCTGGCCGAACGTGTTTTTGACGAATACGGTGATCACATGCCCGCGATCGGGTTGAATTCCCGTATTATTGCCCTGAAGAAAAGGTGATCATCGCGAATGGGCGGTTCCGTTTATGGCGAGAGCAGACCGATCTCGCACAAGAGATGAGGCTTGATGGGAGAGCAGAATGAAAAACACACCTGAGACCACCCCGCCGGCAGACGCGGCCCGGCGCAAGGGAATTGAGCCGGTAATCTGCTACCCCGTGGATACGCTCTCTGCCCCGGATATGGATATGTACAGGACAGCACGGACATCCATGGAGAAAATCGACACCGTTATCGTCCCGCCGAGGGATGCACGTTGTTTTGAGGTGCCCGCCGGTCATTTTTTCCGCATTGTCAGCAGTGAAGGCCCGCAGGTCGGGGATCTTAACCTCTGGTCGCGCGACAATCCGGGTGAAAAATTCTTTTCCGGAAAGACCCGCGCTCTTCATGGCACCCATCTTTCAACCGGAGACCGGATGTGGTCCAGTCTGCCGTATATGAGGCCCATGGCCACCATCACGCATGATACGCTGGACTGGTATGGATGGGATGAGTTTGGCGGTTCTGTCCATGATGTGATCGGCACCAGATGTGATCCCTATACGGCGCGTCTTCTCGGCGGTACCGATTACCACCACTGCTGCCATTCCAATCTGACACGAGCGCTCACGGCTCATCTTGGAACGGATCTGCATGAGGCTGAAATGCTGGTGCATGATGTCCTGAATGTTTTCATGTGCACGGGTTTTACCCTTGATACGCATCAGTATTTCATGAAGGCAAGCCCTGTCCGCCCGGGTGATTTCATTGAATTCATTGCTGAAATTGATCTTATCGGCGGGTTATCCGCATGCCCTGGCGGGGATTGTTCCTCAACCCATTCCTCCGACACGGCGGCGTGTTATCCTCTGGTGGTCGAGATCTGGAGACCGGATCCGGAACTGATGGCAGGCTGGAAACCGGCACCTGCTTCGGCCTATGATCGTTCACACGGGATATAATGTATTCATGTGCATGTCACCCTTGAAAATCATGTCACAATCCCTCACCACAACAGAGACAGGCCATGGCGGTATATAACCTCGGATCAATCAATATCGATCACATCTACACCATGCCGCATCTGGTCGGGCCCGGGGAAACCCTGGCGGCCACAAGCTATGAATCGGCCCTCGGGGGCAAGGGGGCAAACCAGTCTGTCGCCATCGCACGGGCAGGTGGGGTGGTTCACCATGCCGGCATGATTCACTCCCGGGACGACGGATGGCTTTCCTCTATGGTCAGTGCCGGCGTAAACATTGATCATATCCTTCGCGGCGACAGCCCGACAGGCCATGCCATCGTTGCCGTTGATGATAAAACTGCGGAAAACCAGATTATTCTCGCCCCGCTCAGCAACGCATCCCTGCCTGAGGAACTCATCACTGATTTTCTTGCCGATGCCGGAGAAGGCGCGTGGGCACTGACCCAGAACGAAACAAATCTGACCGCGCCATTTCTGCGTGAGGCAAAATCCAAAGGGCTCAATGTATGCTACAGCGCGGCGCCTTTTGTTGCTGAGATTACGGCCGCGCTTCTGCCGCTTGTTGACCTGCTTATTGTGAATGCGGTTGAGGCGGAGGATTTGTCCGCGCATTGCGGCTCACCGCTCAAAGATCTCGGGATAAGGCATCTCATCGTCACCCTCGGGGGTGAGGGGGCCCGTTATATCGGTTCGGAAGGTGAGTTTGCTGTTCCGGCCATTCCGGTGAAAGCGGTGGACACCACTGGGGCAGGGGATACCTATCTTGGCTATGTTCTGGCAGGGATTGATGGCGGCGCCTCCATTGCCGATGCGATGAAAACAGCCTCACATGCGGCGGCTGTTCAGGTCACCCGCCCGGGGGCCAGTGCGGCGATCCCGTTCCGTGAAGAATTGCAACTCGATTTTTCCTGAGCACAGGTGAGCAGAAGTGAGTTTGAAATGACAGCCCAGAAAATTATTATCGATACAGACCCGGGAATTGATGACGCCATGGCCATTCATTACGCCTTTGCTGACCCGAGGCTTGAGGTGCTGGGGCTGACTACGATCTTTGGCAATGTTTATGTGGAACAGGCAACCCGCAACGCGCTCTTTCTGGCGGAACAGGCATCATATCCGGCGGTGGTGGCGGAAGGCGCGGAACGGCCGATGGCGATGGTGATGAACCCGCCGTCGCATTACGTCCACGGTGACGAAGGGTTTGGCCATATGCCTGCCGTGCGGCCTTCCCGGATGCCTGATCCGAGGCCGGCGCATATCTATTTGTCGGAAACATGCCGTGCCCATAGCGGGGAGGTCATTATCTGTCCGGTGGGGCCGCTGACGAATATAGCAAGGCTGCTTGATTATGATCCGGATATCGTTCCCCATGTCAGAAAGCTGGTGATCATGGGTGGGGCGGTTGCATGCGAAGGCAATGTCACGCCCTTTGCCGAAGCGAATATATGGAATGACCCCCATGCGGCGGATCAGGTCTTTGCCGCGGGGTGGGATATTGATCTGATCGGTCTTGATATCACCCAGAAGATCAGATGCACCGCGGCTCATTTCAGCACCCTCGCTGAAACATCACCGGAAATTGGCGGGTTTCTATCAGAAATTACAGGTTTCTATATTGATTTCTATCATGGTGTGGTGGGTGAGCATGTCTGCCTGATGCATGACCCGACGGCTCTGGTTGCCATCACCAATCCGGAGCTTATCGGTTTTGAAGACATGCCGCTTGAGGTCATCACCGAAGGCGAGCGTATAGGCCAGACCATAAAGTCATCCTCACCACGTCATCCGGTAAGGGTGGCGATGAAAGCCCGTATCGATGGTGTTCGTGATACATTTCTGGACATTTGCCGCGAAAGTGACAGAATGAAAATGTTGCGGGATCACCCTGAATAAGGGCGCGACTGCATGTAGGAGGAGAGTGGATTTCATGCAGGTAAAAACAGTTGATTACAGGGCGGAAAATGCCCCGGCCATGCTGGCGGAATCCTTGCGTGATACCGGCTTTGCCGTGCTTGCCAACCATCCTGTCTCAGCGGCCCGCATTGATGAAGCTTATGCCGCATGGGGTGGATTCTTTGCCGGTGACAATAAAATGGACTGGTTGCGTGATCCTGAAAATCAGGACGGATATTTCCCCTTTCTTTCCGAAAACGCCAAAGATGCCAAAGCCAAGGATCTCAAGGAATTCTATCATGTCTACAGCTGGGGGCGGGTGCCGGACAGCATTGCTGACCTGACCCGTGCTCTTTACGCGGATCTTGTTGCGCTGGGGCAGGAGTTGCTGGGCTGGCTTGACGCTGAAATGCCGGCGGAGGTGAGGGCAAAAATGACTGCGCCGCTTGCTTCCATGATGCAGGGCAGTGAGCAGAGTCTTTTCCGCATCCTGCATTACCCGCCGGTTGCCGACGGGATCGAAGCCGGCGCAATACGTGCCGCCGCGCATGAAGATATCAATCTGATCACGCTCTTGCTTGCCGGATCAAAGCCCGGGCTCGAAGCGATGGATCGTGCCGGGGAATGGCACAGCGTGTCGTGTGATCAGGGCATGATCACCATCAATAACGGGGATATGTTGTCTGTTGCGACGGAGGGGTATTATCCATCGACAAAGCATCGGGTGGTTAATCCGGAGCAACAGGAAAACACCTCCCGGTATTCGATGCCGATGTTTTTGCACCCAAGACCAGATGCGGCATTGAAAGATGGATTTACAGCAGATATGTTTTTGCAACAGAGGCTGAAGGAAATAGGCCTCAAATAGACATGGGAGTTCATTAGAAATGAGCATTTTTCGCACTTTTATAATGTCGATCATCGGCGCTGTCCTGGTGATGGCATCTGCGGCTGGTGCCGCGGAGATCAAGCCTGCCGTTATTTTTGATATGGGCGGCAAATTTGATAAATCCTTTAACGAGGGTGTCTGGAACGGGGTGAAGAAATTCACCGAAGAAACCGGTATTTCCGTCATGGAATTCGAAGTCACCAACGAAACCCAGCGTGAACAGGCCATGCGGCGTATGGTCGAGCGCGGAGCGACAATCGTGCTTGGCGTCGGTTTCGCCCAGGCCGATGCTATTTCCAAGGTTGCGGCCGAATACCCTGATGTGCAGTTCTCGATCATCGATGTGTCCTGGCTGGATGCGCCGAACCTGCGCCAGTATGCGTTCAAGGAACATGAGGGCAGCTATCTCGTCGGTGTCGCGGCGGCGCTGGCCAGCAAGACCGGCAAGGTTGGTTTTGTCGGCGGCATGGATATTCCGCTGATCCGCAAGTTTGCCTGTGGTTATGTCGGCGGGGTCAAATCCGTCAGTGCCTCGGCGGATGTGTACCAGAACATGACAGGCACCACCCCGTCGGCTTGGAACGACCCGGCCAAAGGGGCTGAACTGACAAAATCCCAGATCGACCGTGGGGCTGATGTTGTCTATCACGCCGCAGGTGGTACCGGGCTCGGGGTGATTCAGGCGGCGGCTGATGCCGGCAAACTTGCTATTGGTGTGGATTCAAACCAGAACGGGCTTGCCCCGGGTTCGGTGCTGACCTCCATGCTTAAGCGTGTTGACGTAGCGGCGTATGAAACCTTCATGGATGCCAAGAACGGGAACTTCTCTTCTGGTGTGCATGTGCTCGGCATTGCCGAAGGCGGTGTTGACTGGGCTGTGGACGATAACAACGCCAGCCTGATCTCCGCCGATCTCAAGGCCGCGGTAGAACAGGCCAGAAAGGATATCCTTTCCGGCAAGGTGGTTGTGCACAATTACGAAAGTGATTCCAACTGCCCGTACTGATACCGTTTGAGACGGTGACGTTTTGGTGAAACACGCCAACATGACATCAGCGGCAGGCGTTGCCGAAATGCCTGCCGCCATTTCCTTGTCCGGCATCTGCAAGACATTTGGTGCGGTTCGTGCCAATCAGGATATTTCGCTCGAAATTCAGGCCGGATCCATCCATGGTATTGTGGGGGAGAACGGGGCGGGGAAATCCACCCTTGTATCCATCCTCTATGGTTTCTACACCGCCGATAGCGGCAGTATTCAGGTTTTTGGTGAAGATATTTCGATCGGCTCCACCGCTGAGGCGATCAGTGCCGGTATCGGTATGGTCCATCAGCATTTCATGCTTGTGCCCACTTTCACCGTACTTGAAAACATTATTCTTGGCAGTGAGGGAAGCGGCGGGCTTCAGCGCAGTATGGCGCGGGCAAGGGAGGAGATCACACGCCTTGCCAGCACCTATGGGCTGACGGTTGATCTTGATGCCATTGTCTCGGATCTTCCTGTTGGCGTGCAGCAGAGGGTGGAAATTCTCAAAGCTCTCTATCGCGGGGCGCGTATTCTAATTCTTGATGAACCGACAGGCGTGCTGACCCCGCAGGAAACCGATCAGCTCTTTGAAATTCTGCGATCCCTCAAAGAACAGGGGGTAACGGTGCTTTTCATCACCCATAAACTGCGTGAGATCATGGCGGTGACCGATCAGGTTTCGGTCATGCGGGGTGGTGAGATGGTGGCCCATCGCAACATATCCGCAACCAGTCCGGCTGAACTGGCTGAACTGATGGTCGGCAGGCCGGTTCTTATCGAAGGGATCTGGCATGAGGCGTCCCCCGGCAATACCGTGCTGGCAGCAGAAAGGCTGGGCCTTGATGGCGGCGGGGCGCCGCTGATAGATGAGGTGAGCTTTGAGGTCAGGGCAGGGGAAATTCTCGGCATTGCCGGAGTTTCAGGAAACGGGCAATCCGAACTGCTTGAGCTTCTTGCCGGGATCAGGGTGCCGACAAGGGGGCAGATTACGATCAACGGGCATAGTATCAGCCCGGATCAGCCCGCCAGCCCGTCCATGATCAGGTCCCTCGGGGTGGCCCATGTGCCTGAAGACCGCCACGCCATGGGGCTTGTTCTGCCCTTCAGCGCGGCGGAAAGCGCGGCCCTTGGTTATGAACACACACCTGAGATAGGAGATGGTTTCTGGTTTGATCCGGCGCGGCTCAATGCCCGTTGTTCAAGGCTGATGGCGGATTTTGACGTTCGCCCTCCGGATCCTGCCTTGAAAAGCAGTCTATTTTCCGGCGGCAATCAGCAGAAAATTGTGCTGGCCCGGGAAATATCGGCAAAGCCCGGGCTTCTTCTCGTTGGCCAGCCCACAAGGGGGGTGGATATCGGTGCGATCGAATTCATCCACCGGCAGTTGATAGGCTTGCGTGATCAGGGATGTGCGATTGTGCTTGTTTCAGTTGAGCTTGATGAGATTCTCAGCCTTTCGGACCGGATCATGGTGATGAATGGCGGGCAATCCATGGGCATCATTGACCGGGGGAGGGCAGATGCCCGGTCCGTCGGCCTCCTGATGGCAGGGGTGGCATGATGCGGACATCACTTCCTGCATGGATGGATATCGGGCTCCTGCCGCTGATCAATATTCTCGCAGCCTTTGTTGTCGCCGGGGTGATTATTGCGATGATCGGCGAGAATCCCTTTGTTGCGCTGATGGTCATGCTCAAAGGGGCTTTTGTTTATAAAGGTGCGCTGGGCTATACGCTCTTTTATGCGACCAATTTCATCTTCACGGGCCTTGCCGTGGCGGTGGCGTTTCATGCCATGCTCTTCAATATCGGCGGCGAAGGGCAGGCGGCGATGGGAGGCCTGGGTCTCGGCCTGGTGGCGCTGGCACTGGATCCTGTTTTGCCGGCATTCCTGGTTGTCTTGCTTGCCATCCCCATGGCGGCGGTGTTTGGCGCAATATGGGGCCTCATACCCGGCTGGCTTCAGGCCCGGAGAGGCAGTCATATCGTCATCACCACGATCATGTTTAATTTTATCGCGGCGTCGGTGATGGTCTGGCTTCTGGCCGGAATGCTGATGGCACCCGGGCAGATGTCGCCCGAAACGCGGAGCTTTGCCGATGGTGTAGGTCTTGCCCAGATGCATGTGATCTTCAATGCCATCGGGATACCGATGGCGAGGTCACCGCTCAATCTGTCCTTTGTGATCGCGCTTGGTGCATCCTTTGCTGTCTGGGTTCTGATATGGCGGACGCGGCTTGGTTACATTATCAGGGCAACGGGCCACAGCGAGCGAGCGGTGATCTATGCCGGCCATTCCCCACAACGGATTATCATGATCACCATGGCAATTTCAGGAGCATTGGCCGGGCTGATGGCGCTTAACGAGATACTCGGGGTGCAGCAGCGGGTGATTTTGAACTTCACTTCAGGATATGGGTTTACGGGCATAGCCGTCGCGCTGATGGGCAGGAATCATCCGGTCGGCATTATTCTCGCCAGCCTCCTTTTCGGTGCCCTCTATCAGGGCGGGGCTGAGCTTGACTTTGAATTCCAGACAATTACCCGTGAGATGGTGCTGATGATACAGGGATTGATCATCCTGTTTTCGGGCGCACTCGCCTATATGTTCAATCCGGTGCTTGAAAAGCTATACCACCTCGTTGTTTTCGCAAGGCAGGAGGCGCGTGGCGATGGCTGATCTCTGGCTTCAGTTCGTGCTGACCATCGATGCAACCCTCAGGGTGGCAACGCCGCTCGTGTTCTGTGCCATGGCGGGGCTGTTTTCGGAACGGTCGGGCATTATCGATATTTCCCTTGAAGGCAAGATGCTGCTCAGCGCTTTTGCCGCCGCCAGTATCGCGGCCATCACCGGCTCGCCCTGGCTCGGGCTTGTTTGCGCGGTAGTCGTTTCTGTCTGTTTCAGCCTCATCCATGGTTTTGCCTGTATCACCCATAAGGGGAATCAGGTGATTTCAGGTCTTGCCATTAATATTCTAGCCTCGGGTTTGACGGTCACTATCGGCATTGCGCTGTTCTCGCAAGGTGGTCAGACCCCGTTCCTTGGCTCAGGTGAGCGGTTTGGTCCTCTGATACTGCCTTTTGCCGATGCTGTCCGGGCTGTGCCCGTGATCGGTGTCATTTATGCCGAAGTCATCTCCGGTCATAATCTCCTTGTCTGGGGGGCGTTGTTTTCCGTTCTTGTCACCGGATATATCCTTACCCGGACAAGGTTCGGGCTCTGGCTTCGCGCGGTGGGAGAGAAACCAGAGGCGGTGGATACCGCCGGGATCAGCGTTGTCCGGCTCCGGTATCAGGCGGTGATTATCGCCGGTATTCTCTGCGGGTTTGCCGGGGCCTATCTGTCGATTGCCCATGGCGCCGGGTTTGTCCGGGAAATGACGGCAGGCAAGGGCTATATTGCGCTGGCGGCCATGATTTTCGGTAACTGGCGTCCTGTTCCGGCGCTGATGGCCTGCCTGATGTTCGGTTTTCTGGATGCGCTGGCGGCACGTCTGCAAGGAGTGGAGCTTCCCGGGATCGGGCTGGTTCCCACCGATCTTATTCTGGTCCTTCCCTATGTGCTCACCGTGATACTGCTGGCCGGGTTCATCGGCAAGGCGACGCCGCCCCGGGCTATTGGTGTCCCATATATCAAGGAGCGCTGAGATGAACGATGACCAACTCATGCGACTGGCGGCTGAAGCCATGCCCCGGGCTTACGCACCGTACAGTAATTTTCAGGTCGGTGCGGCCCTGCTGGATGAAAGCGGTGCGGTTCATACCGGCGTAAATGTTGAAAACGCCGCCTACCCGCAAGGTTCCTGCGCCGAAGCCGGGGCGATTGCGGCCATGATCCTGCAGGGCGGGCGGAATATTGAAACGATTGCTGTTGCCGGCAGGGGTGAGGGGTTATGCACACCCTGCGGCGGATGCCGCCAGCGTATTCGTGAGTTTGCTTCCCCCGTCACCAGAATACTTGTCGGGGATGAAAACGGGATACGGCAGGTCTTCACGCTCAAAGATCTTTTGCCGGCAAGTTTCGGCCCTGATAATCTGGGCTGAAAGAAACAGGTCAGGCAAAGGGGGGCTCTAATGTCAAAAAAACAACTGGGTGATCCTGTCACTTATAACCCGGCGCCATATCCAAGCGCACTCACCCTTGAAGGCAATCATGTCCGGCTTGAACCGCTGAGCCTTACGCATGCTCCCATGCTTCATGAGGCGTTTGCTACCAGCACCGATCATGCGATCTGGGATTATCTTCCCTATGGTCCGTTCCCCGATGCCGACGCCTATGCGGCATGGATAGATGAGAACACAAGCGCGGGTGACCCGCAGTTCTTTGCCATCTATCTGAAAGATCGTGGGATATATGCCGGTGTGTGCAGTTATCTCAGGATCAACCCGAAAGACGGATCGATTGAAGTGGGGCATATCAACTACTCTCCGCTGATGCAGGCAGGCGTCGCGGCGACAGAAGTGATGTACCTCATGATGCGCTGGGCATTTGAAGCGGGCTACCGCCGCTATGAATGGAAATGTAATGCCCTTAATGCAAAGTCCAGGTCAGCGGCCCAGCGGCTCGGGTTTTCATTCGAAGGCGTGTTTCGTCAGGCATCGATCACCAAGGGACGCAACCGTGATACCGCGTGGTTCGCCATCATTGATAAAGAATGGCCCCGGCTGAATAAAGCCTTCACCACCTGGCTTGATCCGGTGAATTTTGACAATAACGGCCAACAACGCCAGCGCCTTTCGGACCTGACAGCCCCGGTCCGGGTGGCATCAGACCCATCTCTTTAGCGTTCGACTCCGGCGAAAAGCGAAGTCGCTTCAACCGCTCGTTTCCATGCCGCATAGGACTCGTTGCGATGAGCATCCGGCATGGACGGGGTAAATCGCCGGTCAAGTTTCCAGATCTTGCCCAGATGCTCCATCCCCGGGGTAATACCTGCCATCATACCGGCGATCCAACCGGCACCCAGCGCGGTGGTTTCGGTCACCACGGGCCGGTCGACTTGTGTGTTCAGCAGATCAGCAATGGCCTGCATTGCCCAGTCTGAATTCGCCATGCCGCCATCGACCCGGACCGGGCCTGTCTTGGCCTCGCCGCCCCAGTCTGCCTGCATGGCTTCCATCAGGTCCCGGGTTTGAAATGCCACGGATCGGAGGGCCGCGCGGGCGAGATCTTCGGGCCCTGTATCCCGGGTCAGGCCGAACACCGCCCCGCGGCAGGATGGCGCCCAGTACGGGGCACCCAAGCCGGTAAAGGCAGGGACCAGAATGATCTCATCACCTTTTCTGCCGTGTTTTTCCGCCTCCTCAGCCATGGTTCCGCTTTCTTCGGCTGAAGACAGGATTCGCAACCCGTCTCGCAGCCATTGCACCACGGCCCCGGCAATGAAGATGGAACCTTCAAGGGCATAGGTTGTCCTGCCGTTGAAACGATAGGCAATCGTGGTCAGGAGCCGGTTGTGGCTGGCGACGGCATCAGCCCCTGTATTAAGGAGAGCAAAGCACCCTGTTCCATAGGTGGATTTCATCATTCCCGGCTCAAAGCAGGCCTGTCCCATCGTCGCCGCCTGCTGATCCCCTGCAACGCCCAGAATGGGGATGGCCGCGCCGAACAGGGAAGGATCACACACCCCGAAAGAACTGCCGCAATCGTGGACTTCGGGCAGGACCGAACGGGGAATATCAAAGATCCTGAGCAGCTCGTCGTCCCAGCTGTTGTCATGGATATTGAACAGCATGGTTCGTGAGGCATTGGTGGCATCTGTTTTATGCGCCGCCCCGCCCGTAAGTTTCCAGATAAGCCAGCTGTCAATAGTGCCGAAAGCTATCTCTCCCTTTTCTGCACGTGTGCGGGCCCCGGTGCAGTTATCCAGCATCCAGCCGAGTTTGCTTGCGGAAAAATACGGATCGAGGAGAAGCCCTGTCCTTTCCGTGATATCAGCTTCGAGGCCTGAAGCTTTCATCTCATCACACCGGTCGGCGGTGCGCCTGTCCTGCCAGACCAGCGCATTTCCCAGTGCTTCCCCGGTGGTCTTATCCCATAGAACGGCTGTTTCGCGCTGGTTGGTGATCCCGATGGCGGCAATCTGCCCGGCATCTGTTCCGGCTTTGGCGATGCTGTCACGTGCCGTCATCAGCACCGACTGCCAGATTTCCTCCGGATCATGCTCGACATGTCCCGATGCCGGGAAGATCTGGCGAAATTCCTGCTGGCTTATGGCCAGTGGTTTCAGTTCGGCATCAAAAACAACAGCCCGGGAAGAAGTGGTTCCCTGATCAATGGCGAGAATATATGACATGACACGGCCTCAATACGGAACATTAAGGCTAATACGCCATTTCACATCCCGTCAAGGCACTCCTCCCTGAAGAGGCAGGGCCGCTATCAGCTCTCCGTAAAATACGGGTTGGACCAGGCCTGACGGCCGAGGTGATCTCTTACGGTTACGCGAAAAAAGGGTGAGTTGAACGAGGTGAGATCGAATTCAGCCTGGCTCAACCCCTCGCCATTGACACTCATGGCCGTGTTGCCGCTGCCTGAGACAATGATATGGTCGGCAGGTGATGTTTCGACGATCAGCTTTTTCCCTTCAAGGGCAAGGCTTTTTATCTCAGCCCCTGTTGAGGAGTAATGCCGCCCCTCTTTCAGGGCGGTGATGATATCATCGGCGTTCAGTGTATCGGCGGCCACCATCACCCAGCCGCCACCGGCATCAGGTATTTCGAAATGGCTGTCATCTGTTGCGGTAAACGAGATCCGGCAACCTTCATTGAGCAGCACATCAGCAACGGCGATGCCTGACCCGCGTCCAGAACTGATAACGCAGGAATAGTTGAGTATCTCAACACCATGGGCATGGGCCACAGTCTTAGCTTCGCTTGTGGACATGGCGTACCATTCCGGGTGGGCGACGGTGACATAGGCACCGGCTTCCATCGCACGGCGGATCATCACATCAACCGGCTCATCATCGGCGGCGACGGCAAAATCAAGTGGCAGACCATTGGCAACAATATGCCACAACCCGTCGGAAGCATAAGCCTTGCCGCGGCAATGAAGTTCAGCTGAAGGGATGGTGATGAAATCAGCCTGGTTGAGATGACGGGCATCCAGAACGGTATCCGCACAAAAGCGTTTATCCGACCAGAGATGATCGGAAATACAGGTGAAATCATAGTTATGGCTGCGGTAAAAATTCACCACCTTTTCAGGGCTGAGCACACCATCGGAATGGGTGGAATGGCCGTGAAGATTGCCGCGATAGAAACGTTGAGACTTATCAAAAGGCGGGAGTAGCATGATATCCTCATAACAAATATGATCTTGAATTTGTAACCTACATTTGATCAGATTTGTTGCATTTTATTTTCGCGGGAATGATTTTATGCATGCTGTCCGGCGGCAAACCCCGATGACCAGGCCCATTGGAAATTATACCCGCCCAGATGCCCTGTCACATCCACCACCTCACCAATGAAGAAAAGCCCCGGATGGAGGCGTGATTCCATTGTCCGGGATGAGATATCATCGGTTGCAACACCGCCAAGGGTGACTTCCGCTGTCCGGTAGCCTTCGGTGCCGCTTGGGGTTACGTTCCATCGGTTGACGGCTTCTCCCAGTTGCCGGAGATCCTTGTCCGCCATCTCTGCGAGTGCGCGTTTGCCGGGGAGTTGATCCATCATGCGGTTTGCCAGTCGTTTGGGGAGAATCCGGGCCAGCGCGGTCTGGCTGTCCTGACGTGGATGGCTGGCCTTATCATCGAGAAGTGCGGATGACGCATCAACAGTTGGGGCGAGATTGACCGCGATATCCCCGCCTTCCTGCCAATAGGAGGAGATCTGGAGTATCGACGGCCCGCTGAGCCCGCGATGGGTGAAAAGAAGACCTTCATCAAAAGAGATATTGCCATGACGAACGCTGGCCTCAACGGAAACACCGGCAAGCCCCCGGCACAGATCAAGCACGTCTTCGGAAAAGGTCAGCGGCACAAGGCCCGGCCGTGGCGTGATGATCCGGTGGCCAAACCGGCGGGCGATCTCATAGCCAAATCCGGTGGCGCCAATCTTGGGGATGGATAACCCGCCGCAGGCGATGACGACAGAGTTTGCGTGCACGCTCCCCCGGCTGGTTTCCAGCCTGTAGGCACCATCTGCGGCGGAAATATCAGAAATTGTCGTGCCAAGAGCAACATCAACCCCGGCATCCTGACATTCGCGGGTCAGCATGGTGATGATATCTTTTGCCGAATGATCACAGAACAGCTGGCCGAGCTTCTTTTCGTGATAGCTGATGCCGTGTTTTTCAACCAGCGCGATGAAATCATCAGCCGTATACTGGTTGAGCGCTGATTTGCAGAAATGGGGGTTTTCTGAAATAAACCGGCTTGCATCCGTATGAATATTGGTGAAATTGCACCTTCCGCCTCCTGATATGCGGATTTTCTCTCCCGGGGTATTGCGGTGGTCAGCAAGCCAGACACGCCGGCCACGGCGGCCTGCCTGAAAGGCGCACATCATCCCGGCGGCACCCGCGCCGATGACGGCAACATCTACGCTGATTTCATATGAGGAAGAAGGAACCATCGCCGCAACATGAATTGGCATAAATCAATCTGATGTTGCTCCGACTACGCGATTTGACGACTTCCGGCAAGCCTGATCTTGATTTACCTCCCTCCGGCGTTACCATGGCGTGATGACAGGCATGATGAAGCCACAAACAGGATACTGGATTTGAACATGAGTGATGATGCGATAAAGATTTCCCGAAGCCGAAAGCTTGGTCAGGACGGACCTGATATTTTTCCGATAGGCATAGGCGCCATGTCTTTTGCCCCCTTTTACGGCGAGGTCAGTGAATCCGACAGCCATGCGGTGCTCGATGCCGCGATGGAACTCGGTGTGAATTTTATCGATACCGCCAATGTCTATGGCATGGGCCAGTCTGAGAATTTTATCGGCTCTTTCCTGCGATCCCGGGGCAACGCGGCAAAAGATTTTTTCCGCATCGCCACCAAAGCCGGTATCGCCCGGGGTCACAAAGACGGCCCCTTTATCAATTCCCCGGAATATCTGAGATCCGAACTGGAAAACTCGCTCAGGAAACTTGGTCTTGAACAGGTGGAGCTCTTCTATATCCACCGGCGTGATCATAAAATTCCCATTGAAGACGTCGCCGGGACCATGGGGCGGCTGATTGAAGAAGGCAAGATCAGGAGCTATGGACTTTCAGAAATCGCCCCAACCAGTCTGATCAGGGCCCATGAGGTGCATCCGGTTGCGGCGATACAATCGGAATATTCACTTCTCAACCGCGGGCCGGATTTGGGGGTGCTTCAGGCAAGCGAGCGTATAGGTGCTGCCATGGTAGCGTTCTCCCCGGTTGGACGGTCTCTTCTCACCGATAAACCTCATGATGAAGAGGCGGTGGCATCGATGCCTTTCCTCCGGAGTAATCCGCGCTTCATTGAACCCAACCTGAGCGCAAACCATAAAGCGGGGGAAGGCTTCCGCCGTCTTGCCGCCAGCATGGGAATGCCTGCAAGCTCTCTGGCCATGGCATGGCTTCTCCATCGGGGTGAGCATGTCATCCCTATTCCGGGGACAAGATCGGTCACGCATTTCCGCGAACTTGTGGCGGCGGCAAGCATCCGGCTGACAGCTGAGGATATGGCCATGATCGATACGGTCATGCCGCCGGGATGGGCGCATGGTGACAGGTATTCTGATGAACAATGGCTGGGTGTGGAAAGATACTGGTAGGCTGTGGCGGGGTTTTATCATTCATATCCGGCCGGAAAGGCGGCGAGATGATCGCAAAGACAGGAAAAATCTTCGGCATCCACGGTCGGGCCAATCTTCCCGGGTCCTTCTTTGAGGAAGCGGCGCATAATCCGGATAAGACTCTCCTTGTATCCAGAATTGAGGGGAAATGGGTGAAACTGACCTATGGTGAGGTTGCTCTCAGGGTGAGGGGGCTTGCCGCCTGCCTTTCCGGTCTGGGCGTAAAGCCGGGGGACAAGGTCTTCATATCAGCGGAAAACAGGCCGGAATGGGCCATCGCTGATCTGGCCGTGATGTCGGTCGGGGCTATTGTTGTCCCGGCCTTTGTCACAAACACCGAAGATGATCATCATTTCATCATGACCCATGCCGGTGTTATCGCAGGGATCACGTCTGGCGGCGGGCTTGCGCAAACCGTCGCCCGCGCCGGGGCAAGGGTGGCAACGCTTCGCACACTCATTGTTATCGATGATGATCCGGCTTCCACCCCTTGCGGCGATAAAGAGGTTATCTCGTGGCGTGATGCCATCGCTGAACCCATGCCGGAGACGGATATAAATGCACGTATCGATGCGCTCGGCTGTGATGATGTGTGCTGTTTCATCTACACTTCCGGTACAGGCGGCCGGCCCAAGGGGGTGATGCTCACCCACCGGTCCATTCAGGCCAATATCAACGCCGCGATTGATCTTCTGGCCGAAGGTGATGTGGCAGAGGATCAGCGGTTTCTTTCCTTGTTGCCGCTTTCCCATTCCTATGAACATACCGCTGGCATGCATCTGCCCCTCCAGACACGATCCGAGGTCTGGTATTGCGAAAGCGCTGATCAGATTGCCAATAATCTGGCTGAAGTCGGCCCGACACTGATGACGGCGGTCCCGCGTCTTTATGAAGTGCTCTATGACCGCATCACCCGCGGGGTCAGGGCCAAAGGGGGGCTTTCGGCCAGATTGTTTTTCCGGGCTGTCGAGATCGGCACAAAGATCCAGAAAGGCCAGCGCCTAAGCCTGGCAGATACAATGCTCAACCCGCTTCTGGATCTAATTGTCCGGCGGAAAGTCCGACGTCGTCTTGGCGGCAGGCTTCGGTATTTCGTCTCAGGTGGAGCGGCCCTCAATCCGGAGATCGGCCGGTTTTTCATCTCTCTCGGTATCAATATTCTTCAGGGATACGGGCAGACCGAAGCATCACCGCTGATTTCGGCAAACCGGCCCGGTCAGGTCAGGATCGCGACAGTCGGCCCGCCGGTTAAAGGGGTTGAGGTCAGGTTGTCAGATGATGGAGAGATACTTGTTCGCGGCGAGATGCTGATGAAAGGGTACTGGAAAGACGAGGAGGCCACGCGCGCGACCATTAAGGATGGCTGGCTTTACACCGGTGATATCGGCGAAATTGACGATGACGGGTATATTACCATCACGGGCCGGAAAAAGGAAATGATCGTCAATTCCGGCGGCGATAATATTGCGCCCGGGCGGGTCGAGGCCATACTCCAGATGGAACCTGAAATCGAACAGGTCATGGTGGACGGCGACAAAAAGCCATGGCTTGCGGCGGTGATTGTGCCTGCCCCCGGGGTGATGGAAAACAATGCCTCTCCGGATGAGATTGAAAAGGCCCTCGGCAAGGCGGTGGAACGTGCCAATCAGAATCTGTCCCGACTTGAAAGGGTGCGCAGGTTTATCCTCGCGGATGAACCGTTTACCGTGGATAATACCCAGATGACGGCAACGCTGAAGACACGCCGCCACGTGGTGCGCAAGGTCTATGGCAAAAGGCTTGATGCGCTCTATGGCAAGGCATCGGGGTGACGGAATTTGCCCGGAACGGGCAGGAATAAGACCATGATTGATACCGCAACAGCACCTTCAGCAGATCCGCTGATACTATGGCATACCGTGGCGGCATTGCTGGCGATCATACTGGGTATGGTTGTTCTGGTCTCCCGGAAAGGAACGGGCCGGCATCGCTTCATGGGACGTATCTGGGCAGGGTTGATGGTCTTTGTCAGCCTGATGTCTTTCGGTATAGGGGAGACTTTCGGCAGTATTCACGTGCTGTCGGTCTGGGTTCTCTTCGGCATGGCAATGGCCTTTATCGGCATCCGCCACATAAAAGGCAGGCGAGGGCAACGGATACATGCCGCCTTCATGATCGGGAATTATATCGGGCTTTGGGCCGCGGCGGTGCCGGCTTTTCTTACCGAAGGCCGCCTGATGCATGCCCTTCTTTTCGGTTAGGCGCTGACAAATTTCTGACGTTGCTCGCCGAGCCCTTCAATCCCCAGGGTCACGATATCACCTGATTTCAGGTATCGTTGCGGGTTCTGGCCGAGGCCAACCCCTTCAGGCGTGCCGGTCGCGATGATATCCCCCACCCGTAATGTCATGTAGCGCGACATATAGGAAATAATCGTTGCCACCGGAAAGATCATGTCATCGGTGTTGGAATCCTGCTGGATTTCGTCGTTGATTTTCAGCCA
>Ga0181591_10001120_pt1 | contig 22596 bp, 17 predicted proteins | sample 071ome_33_FD_133757 | JGI IMG/M metagenome (GOLD analysis project Ga0181591, IMG submission 133757) | Coastal salt marsh microbial communities from the Groves Creek Marsh, Skidaway Island, Georgia - 071412AT metaG (megahit assembly) | ecosystem: Environmental > Aquatic > Marine > Intertidal...
AACTCGCCGTGAAGGTGATTACGATGTGGTTCAAGACGATTTTCAACTGATTTGTTGGGATTTCGTTTCAGAACCTTCTACGCCAGGCGCCTTCATGATGAAAGAAGGAAAAGATTTTACGCGGGAAGATCTGAACAGACACTTTACTAAAACCGATAGAGTTGATAGGTTGATCAACGATATCATTTCTTGGGAGAATGACTAATGGGACAATGGGTAGGACCAGGTATCGGAGATGTGGGATCTTATCAGGTCTCAGGAACTCCTTTTGTTTTCGTAGTTGGCGCTGGAGCAACTAAAACAGCTACTTTGAGCTATGTAACGTCGGAAGTCCAAATAAATACTTCAGGTGTAGGAAGCACTGTTCACTTTGGAGACGTAGATTCAACAACTTACACATTGCCCGCGGGCTTATCAACTTTTCGAGTGAGATGTAAAAAAATAGTAGTCGTTTCTGCAGGAGGAGTGACAACCAGCGTTTGTGCTTCTCTAACAGGCATCGAAGCAAAACACCTTGACCAGCATGATCAGGACGATTACGGAACAGTCGCGTAAGGATAGAAAATGGCTAAGTTAACCAAAACCGCACTTAAATCTCTTGTGAAGGAATGCTTGGTCGAGATTCTCGCTGAAGGAATCGGATCAACTTCAACTTTGCAAGAAGACGTGAAAAAATCATCTATAAACGTAGAAGCAAGAAGACGAGCAGAAGAGAAAAGATTGGAACAGCATCGGAAAAAATTTGAAGTAAAAGTTGACAACACAGTTAACGAACTCACTGACGATCCGATAATGCAGTCTATTTTTGCTGATACTGCTAAAACCACTCTCCAGGAGCAGATGCAACATGACTCTCGACCTGGTTCTTCTATGAGCCAACCAACACCAGAAATGATGTCAGGCGATTCTGCAGGTATAGATTTAGGTAACTTGTTCAACGATGCTTCTTCAAACTGGTCTCAGTTAGCTTTTGCAGAAAAGAAGAATCGATAATTTCGGTTTGAGAATATGTATAGATTAGAGGGTAATTCTGTTGCCTGTTCATTTTAAGGAGAAAAAAGATGTCTAGAAGGGTAAGAAAACTCACAGCAAATTCTCTCAAGAGAATGATTCAAGAAGAAGCAAGGAAACTACAGGTTGAAACTTCTGATCCAATCGCAGCAGGTGTTGAAAAGATCGAGAAAGTAAAGGCTGAAGAAGTAGATGCAGATGAACTCGCAGGTTCTCTTGAGAAAGATATTGATTACATCAAAGCACTTAAAATACATGAAGCTAGACTGATGTCAAAGATTAAGAAAATTAAAGAAGCTAAAAATCTTCTAAGCAAAAGAATAGCAGATAAAATTTAAGGAGTAAAAAATGGCCTCACACAAGCAAGGAACTGTCGAGCCACCTATCACAGATAGAGCTATGGGAAGAGCAGGATCGAACGATCTAAAAGCATGCTTTGCATCAAGCCCAATACATACAGGAGACTTGACTGCTGATTCAATAAGAGAACAATATCAAAAGGATGTCTTGGACGGAGTCATTAACGATGGTGGCCACACATTTGGTACGTATGATCCAAACTATGTAGACGCACCCGATTTGACAGATGTCGAGACCGGCGGAGGCGGACTGCCTGCTAGTCCGTACGTACCAAACCCAGTTTCGCCAGGAGAAGGTTCTATAGATCCATCTGATCAAGCCAAAGCACCTGACGGTTTTGGATCGACACCTTCAGCAACTCCTTTCACCGGCGTAGGGTCTCAGTTATCACCAAAAGCAGCAGCCGAAGCAATTTCGAGACAGACTTTGGGGCAATACGGTCTAGGTAAGAGTTCTTCCTAAGGAATAAGAAATGTCAACAAAACAAAATATGTTGCAATCATCTTTTCCTAGGTACGAGGAGACAGGAGTTCATTCCACGTCTAATAACGAAAGATTGAGAAGTGCCTATCCTAACAGCCCGATCTATTCGGGAAAAGGTACACACATTGATGATTTCTCTGACGATGGAATTAAAACTTGGTACGAAGAAGAAGTTTTAAACGGAGAGTTTCCTCCTGACTCGGAATTCAACGAAAGCAATTACGACTATTCTCTTTCTCCCAGTATTCCAAACACGGAACCGCCAGAGGGAGAAGCGAAACCTGGAGAACCCGGATCAACCGTGGTCGCTTCAGGGAAGGGTCCTAATGTTGCAACCATAAATCTCGACGATTTAGCCTCAAATGCCATGGTTGACCCCACATCTCCTAGTACTCCTCCGGGTTCTGGAGCAGGATCGGATGTTTCTCCTAAGGACGCTGCTCCCTCTATTGCAAAACAAAGTGTGTCTGTCCCAGGAGTTAAAGGATCTTCTGGAGCCAAATAAAAAACATGCCGAAAACAAGAATCGCAAAATCAGTTAGTGAACCTTCTTTTTCTAGATACGACTCTAGAAACGACCTGGGATATGGAAGGACCACGGCAAAATTTCACAAATCTAGATCAATGGGAGGATCTTACCCATATCAAGAAAAATCTGAGTTTGATGTAGAAACTGATTGGGAAGATGAAGACTCTCAAGGAGCAATAGATTCAAAAATTCCGCAACATCATAAATCTGATCCGTACTCAAAGAAGGGAACAAATCCTTTTTATTTTGCAGCTGGAAACACGAAGCTGTCCGACTGTTTTTTCAGAACTGATGAGATCTTAGAAGAAGTGCATGCTTTATCAAACTCTTTGGTTCCTATTCCAGGAATGACAAAAAAAAGAGGCAATTTCTCCGGTGGCACAAGAGTTGGGTCAGGCGCGATATCGTCACAAAACTTTAGAAGAACTGGCTCTGAAAAAGGATATGCAACGGCTCCTCCTGAAATAAAATATGACAAAAATGTTAACGATGAAGACAACGTAATATTTAATTTAGAAGATCTGGTCAAAAAACTGGAGATAGAGACTGGTAACTTTAGGCTCTATGGTGAATAATTAGTGAACAGACAAGGTGACATTAAATGAGCAAAACATTGTTTGAAGAAGCTGTAGCAGATGCTAATAAACTCAGAGAGCTAGCTGAGGAAACGGCAAAAAATAGAGTCGTTGAAGCTGTCATGCCTCAAATTAGAGATATGATTAACAAAAAAATACTGGGTGAAGATCTAGATGTTGATGACGAAATGCCATCAATGGAAGATCTAGAGGTCGAAGATCAAGTAGAAGTCGAGATCGAACCTGAAGATTCTCCTGCTGTGAACATTCAAGTAGATGGGAATGTTGAGATTGACTTGGAAATTGAAGGCAATGATGAAGACCTCGTAATGGATCAAGCCATGGCTGAGGCTTTGTCTTTGTTAATTAGAGGAGAAGAACCTCAAAAATCTGAGTTTGAAACAAAGCTTGATAAGTTATCAGAAAACGTTTCAAAACTTTCCTCTATATTAGAATCTGTTGATAAGCGTCACCTTACAAAACAACAGATTAAAAGATTAAATTTAAGTTATATGTATTGTCTTAGAGAAGCTATGAAGCTGAAGTCTGAGGTAATTTTGGTAGAAAATACGACTCAAGAGAGGCTTGAGCGAAGACTGACAGAAACAATTAAGGAGATAAGAAACATGTCGAAGTCAAATCGTCGCAATATTTTCGACTTCCTCTTCGAAGCTGAAGATGAGAAGAAGAAAGTAGAGGAACTCGAAGAGGCCGAGCTCTCCCTTGAGCTATCGGCCGACGAACAGGAAGAACTTGCATCTGCAGAAGATGCAGATGCAGTAAACACAGCTCTCGAGGATATCTTAGGTGATATTTCTCTTGAACTTGCCGGCGCTGAAGAAGGCGGAGAAGAAGGTGAGGAAGAAGAGGGCGAGGAAGAGCCTATCGAAGCCGAAGAAGGCGAAGAAGAAGATACTGATCTTGAAGAAGGCGATATGCTTGAGATGGGTCACATGGACGAAGGTGAAGACATGGACGAAGTCTATGAAATTGACGAAAACATGCTTCGAAGAGAACTTGCTTCCATGATGAACGAAGAGGCAGCAGCTGATGCTGACCCTGTTCTTGCACACGGTGGCGAAGAGATTGGTGACGTTCTTCTAGATATCTCTGAAGATGATTTGATTAACGCTCTTGCTGATGAGTTAGGATCAGTTTCTGAGTCTAGACGACCAAGAAGAAGATCCGGATCACGAGCACTTACTGAAGCACGTAAAGAAATTGCTCAATACAAGGAAGCAGTTGCAGATCTTAAGGGTCAGCTTGTTGAAATGAATCTTTTCAACGCTAAGCTTCTTTACGCCAACAAATTGATGCAAAACAAAGATTTAACCATGAAGCAGCAGAAGGCTATTGTCGAGGCTCTGGATAATGCTAAGACCCTTCGTGAAGCAAAGCTTCTTTTTAAGAGTTTGACGGAGTCCCTCAACCGACGAACTGGTTCTAAAAAGTTAACTGAGGGATCATTGAGAACTATCGGATCTTCTTCCAGATCAACCCGTTCGGCAGCACCAACGCCGGCAAACAGTGGGTCTGAGGCGGATAGATGGGCAGTTCTAGCTGGATTAACTAAAGACATTAAAAAATAAGGAGAAAAAAATGTCAACGTTTTCATTGGAGCAGCTGACTGAAGGAATCCGCCAGAGACATCTCGGATCTCAGAACGTTCAGCTCGTAGAAAAGTGGGCTCGTACGGGTCTTCTTAGAGGACTCGATGGAGTCAAAAGAGAGAACATGGCTCGTCTCATGGAGAATCAGGCAAGCCAGGTTCTTAAAGAGCAATCATCTCTCTCAACAGGTGGGGGAAACCTTGCCAACAGCGGCGACATGCGTGGTTTCACGAACATTGCTTTCCCGATCGTAAGAAGAGTTTTCGGAGGCCTTATTGCTAACGATCTCGTAAGCATTCAGCCAATGAGCCTTCCTTCAGGACTGTTGTTCTACTTGGACTACACAAGAGGAACAGTCGTAGGTGATGTTTCGGGCCAAGGAGCTAAGTATAATACTGGATCATCAGTTTATAATAGTCCAGTAGGATCCTCAGTTCAAGCAGGATCTGATGCTGTCGGAGGTCAGTTTGACCTTGCGGGATTGGCTTTCTCTAGAGCACACAAGACAGACACAGCTCTAAAAGCGGAAATTTTGTTCACTGGATCATTTGGATCGGACGCCGCTTTAAGTGGGAATCGAGACGCAACATGTCTACACGCTACAGGATCAGACGCGAAATTTTTGCAGTTTGACCCGCAGATCCTTGCCGCGATCGAGAGTAATGCAAATCCAGGTATTGCACCGGGTAATGGTACATACAAGTTCATGATCGTTGATACAGCTGCTATGCCAAATCTCGACGGAACTCTTGTGAAGGAAGTTGCTGCTATCGCAACAGACGGAGATGAAGCAGCAGTCGAACTCAAGCCGATCGGAAACGATGCAAACGGCAATCCGATCCAGGAAGGTACTGCTGTTCTGAACGTCAGACGTTTGAATCAACTTGGAAGATTCTCAGGTGGTGTCTTTACTCCTGATCCTCTTGTTTCAATTACCCACGCTGATGCAGCTGTATTGATGGTTGTGTCAGGTGCAGTTGACAACGATAAGGACCGACCGGCGGACGGCAAGGTTACATTAGCATATCCGATGTCTGCAGAACTTGCTTCATCTGATGGTAGCTCATTGGTTGTTCCTGCTTTCGAATCTAACTTCGGAACAGATCCTTCACCTGAGATCCCAGAGATCGATATCAAGGTCGAGGCACTTCCAGTTGTTGCCCAGACACGTAAGTTGAGAGCACGTTGGTCACCAGAGCTTGCTCAGGATCTTAACGCTTACCACAGCCTTGACGCTGAGGTTGAGTTGACCCAGATCCTTTCAGAGCAGATTGCTCTTGAGATCGACAGAGAGGTTCTTAACGATCTTCTCACACAAGCTGGTGCTGCCAACTACTACTGGTCACGTGCACCAGGTCGTTTCTTGAACAAGGAAACAGGTGCGGTTTCTAGCGTTGGTACTTTCACTGGTACAGTTCGTGAGTGGTATGAGACTCTCGTAGAGACGATCATCGACGTCGCAAACCAGATCCACAGAAAGACACTTCGTGGTTCCGCTAACTTCATTGTTGTTGGACCAGACGTTGCTACTATCCTTGAAGCAAGCGTTCTTTACAAGCCATCATACAGCCTCGACGGTGACGGACAGGTTAGTGGCATGGTAATCGGCGCTGAGAAGGTTGGTACCCTTTCAAATCGTTTCACGGTTTACAAGGACCCTTACTTCCCACGCAACAAGGTTCTTGTTGGTTACAAGGGCGGAAGCTACCTGGAGACAGGATACGTTTACGCTCCGTACGTACCGCTGATCGTTACTCCAACGATCTTCGCACCAGAGGACTTCACCCCACGTAAGGGTGTCATGACTCGCTACGGTAAGAAGATGGTTAGAAGTGACTTCTACGGTACCGTTACATGCGCCGACATGAGCGTGATCTAATAAAAATTTAGATCAAAATGTATCTGGGGCGTCCTGAAAAGGACGCCCCTTTTTTTTTGAGAAGAGACTGAAAAATCTATCATACTTAAAAGAGTTATGCCTAAGAAATTCAAACAAACACAATCTGTATTGGGAGAGTTAAAATCTCTGGTTGACGTACTTACTGATAGAGATGTACAGATCAAAAGAGACTTTCGACTTTTTGAGGATTTCCTAGAAAACTTTCCCGTACCTGTCAGTATGTGGTCTGCAAATTTGTCCGGAGAAATTTTAACAAAGAGAAACAAAGGATTCTTTTGCAAAGAAGGAAAAACTCTTCTGGAGGTTTTTGACTGTCCTGATCTTGGTGATAAGATCATGAAAACACACATCAATTCTTCCAAGTCATCAAACAGTATTCTAGTCCAAAAAGCCGATCGATCTTACTATGTGACCATCGCACCCAGGAGAGATGATCACGACACGGTCATAGGAGTTTCTGGAATTGCGTGGGATGTCTCTTCTAACAACTTCATATTAAACACCTTGATAGAGATTAAAAGTCTCACAGAGTCAAAATCTGGAACTCATGAAGATATTTTGAAAAAGGTGAACGAGGCGATTGGCAAAAGTCAACTATTTTCTTTAATGACCGCGGGAGGAAGTGATGTCAAGTGATTCGAATCAGAACGGATGGAACGAGTATTCACGGTTAGTCCTGAAGGAGCTTGAGAATCTTGCTAGCAATATTGACGGATTGAAAGAAGAGCTTCAAGAAGTCAAGCAAGAAATTGCAAAGATGCAGGTAAGGGAAGACAAGGTCGATGAGCTTCGAGCCTGGAAAGAAAAAGTCGATGATGTCGTTTCACCTACTCAACTCTCTGTTTTAGTTAAAGAAGTTGAGGATCTTAAGATGTTTAAGACGAAGGCAATCACGACCTTTGCAGTCGTGCAGTTTCTCATGGCACTTTGGGCTTGGTCTCAAAAATTTATGCAATAATCTTCAAAAACAGAGCAAACATTTTTATCTTAATGAAATGTCCACACGATTTGTTTTGATCACTCATGTGTAAGTCACGTCAAGTGTGATAATTATAGTTAGTGAGGTTTCCATGTCTAGATTTGTTGATATTTTAAATCCTACGCCCTTTGGTTTCTTCGATTCTGATAACGACTTTCAGTCAGAAGCTGATTCTATTGTCACGTTTGTTAAAAGAAAGCTGGGTGATGATATCTTAAGTGTAGAACTTACCAAGAGACAGATTTGGGCATGCCTAGAAGAATCTGCTCTAGAATACAGTTCAATCATAAATCAGTATCAAGCTAAATCACAGTTAGCCAATCTTCTTGGAGGGCCAACTGGTTCGCTTGACGGATCAGAGCAGAAGTTCCCTAGAGAAAATCTAGAGTTCATGCTTAGAAGAGCAGAACCTTATTCTATGGAAGCAGGAATGGGTGGTTCTTATAATATGCTTTCTGGTTCCATTGCGCTAGAGAAGGGAAAGCAGGATTATGATCTGTATTCTGATCTAAAGGATTCAGCAGGTACTGCACTTTTTGACAACGAGAAAAATAACCCAAAAACTAAGATGAAGGTTATGGAGGTTTTTCACTTCAGTCCACAGGCAGCTTATAGATTTTTTGATACAACATCTGCTATAAACTACTTAAACAACGAGTTTAGCTTCGAATCATTTACTCCAGAGACAGTATTTTATGTTCTTCCGGTTTTCGAAGATGTGCTTAGAGGCGGAATGCTAGATATGTCTTCAAGAGTAAGAAGGAGCAATTATTCTTACAAGATAACAGGCACAAAGATCAGAATTTTTCCAACGCCTACAAACTCTGAACCGCAAAACCTATTCATCAGAGTTCATTTTTCTCCCGACCCTTTAAATCCTTCTTTTTCTGATGCATCTATTGAGGGAATTAGTAATCTTTCTAACATACCTTATGGGAGACTACAATACAATAGAATTAATTCTATTGGTAGGCAGTGGATCAGACAATATGCACTTGCACTCTCTAGAGAGCTCTTAGGATTGATAAGATCCAAGTTTACTTCTGTTCCAATACCAGGAGCAGATCTTCAGCTTAACGGATCAGATCTGATATCCCAAGGAAGAGAAGATAAAGAAAACTTGAAAACAAAGTTAGGCGATATGCTTGAAGAGTTGACTTATGATAAGATGCTAGAGTCAGAAGCTTCTGCAGCAGAAAATCTACAAAGAATTCTTAGACAAATTCCTATGCCTAACGGCAAAGCTATTTCGATGGGATAATATAGATGGCAAGACTTTTCATAACTCCTAGGGAAATAGATCTTATATCTGATCTTACTAAAGAGGTAATAAAGGATGTCTCGGGACAAAAAGTCTATTATTATAGGGTCCGAGAGGAACTAAGCAACGTTCACGATGTCTATGAAGAGTCTCCTGATAAGATATTTGACCCACCCGTAGAAATAGAAGCGAGGGTTGAATATCTTCCAGAAGAAATAAGAACGAATCGTTTTGGTAACGAGGAATTCTACACGATCAATGTCTTTTTTCATGAAAGAGATCTGCTTGACAGAGATATCGATGTTCGATCTGGAGACTATTTTAGTTATGGTGACGTGTTTTTCGAAATAACTAGTGCTGTTGTCGAATCAAATGCGTTCGGCCAGATTGAACACGCAATCGGTGTAAAGGTGACAGGAAAGCAAGCACGAATAGGCCAGATTGACAAAACTCCTCATGGCCCCACTAGCGAACAATACACAGACGAAGGATCAGTCCAAGAAACATTTGTTCAGCAGAGAGGGTTTGAGGAAAATAGGTTAGGAAAAACAGAAGATAAGCGACAACTTCAAGAAGACGGAATTCTTGACGCTCCAATATCTGGACCGAAAGAAGTTTCTAAAAAGTCATCTGATGACGAAGATGCTATAAAGTCTTCATTTTACGGAGATGAGTAATGTCTACAAGGTATTATAAAAACAAGAACGATTCATATTCACAAAATGCTGGGTATGAAGGGTCAAATATACCAGATGATTTTGATATTCCTTCTTGCACAATCGAAGATGTTGATAGAGCTCTTTTTGATCTGTTTGATAAACAAATGCCATTTACATACGAGCATAAACAGGGGACAAAAAGAGCACCGGTAATTTTCGCATCAGGAGAGAGATTTGCCGTTCTGAGGAGAAAAGAACCTTTAAGAGACAAGGCAGGTGCCCTTATCCTTCCCCTGATATCAATAATGAGGACAGGAATTTCTCAATCACCGACCATGGGCGCAGGGACAGCTCAGAACGTCCCTATGGTTATTAGGAAAAAGCTTTCAAAAAAAGATCCTACATACCAGCGTTTATTAAACAAAATGGGACTTAAGAATTCTGATGATTTACCTTCTTCGAATTCTTTTCAAGACAGAGAAAACAATCCTAACCAACATGCAGCTCCAGGAAAGAATGCATCAAGACGAGACACAGGTTTTCCAGATACAGAAAAATCTCTAGACCCGGGTCTTGGAAAGAACATCTACGAAATAATTGAGATGCCCCCTCCCAAATATTTTACTGCTTCATATGAAGTTACGCTATGGGCGCAGTATACGCTGCAAATGAATGACATGATAACAGCAATGATGTCACTGTATCAATCATACTCACAAAGGACTTTTCAGCTAGAGACGCCTAAAGGATATTGGTTTGTTGGATACGCTTCAGATGATCTAAGTCCCGGAAACAATTTCGATGAGTTCACGGATAATGAGCGCTTAATCCGTTACTCTTTTACAATGACAGTTCCGGGTTACATTGTGAATCCAAAGTTTCCAGGGAGTCAAAGTGCTCTAAGACGATACTATTCCTCTCCGGAGATAAAATTTGAGGGAATCATATCTGATAACAAGGAATTTAATCCTAACATCCCGGCCGGCATTTCTTCAAATAATCCGAATGACTATATTCTAGAAGATTTAAGGTCTGTTGATGAGCCTCTCCCGGGACAAAGTATAACTGGACAAAAGTTTGCAGCTTCAGATTCTCGTAGTATATTTAATGGAAGACGAGGCGCGCAAAACCCTGATTTGGAAACTAATGCCTTAGTCGGTGGCGCTTACTCCGATGACAACAGGACAAGGATTGTTGAATACGAACAGGATCCACTCACAGGAAAGAATATCACCAAACAGGTTCACGTCAAAACGAGAACAAACAGAAAAGGTGAGACTGTCTTAAGAGTAGTTCTTGATTAGATTTTTGATACGAACATGATAATTAAAAAATGCATAGAAAGCTCTAGGAGATACGATGGCTGAGCAAACATTTAGATCACCCGGTTTTTTTGAACAGGAGATAGATCTCTCGTCGAGACAAATAACGCCTGTCGGAACCCCTGCAGGTGTAATTGGCACTGCAGAATTCGGTCCTGCATTTGTCCCCGTAACTGTAGGATCGTTCGCAGATTTCGAATCTAGATTTGGAACACTACACCCAGATAGATTTGGTCCGTATGCTGTAAGAGAATTTTTAAAGCATCGAACATCATTGACTTATATGAGAGTCCTAGGCGCCGGCGCCAATGAGTCTATCGCAGACATTGGAAATACAGAACAATATGGCTACGTGAAAAATGCAGGATTCAGAATCTCAGGATCAGAAGTAACTGCCAACAATTCTTCTAAGGGTGATGTTTTCTTTTTAACAGCTGAGCATGAACCTGTCACACATGAAGCAGCTGCATATTCAGTCTTTACAGACAATCAAAGTACTGGAGACGCCGATGTTCAACTCGTTCGAGGCGTGATTTTTACGACAACAGATGCAACAATCCAATTACTTGATCATGATCAACAGTACACGACAACAGATGCCAAAGTAGCTGGAGCTGAAGTAGGTAAAATCGGAAGTCAGCTTTCTGAGACCAAATATTTTAAAATGGTGGTAAGTGCTTCTGGAGCATCATTTTCTAACGACGATGGAAATCCAGGGATTAGAATTCTCACAGCTTCACTTGATCCAAAAGACGGTCATTACATCAGCAGAGTTTTGAACACAGATCCTCTTAAGTTTCAGGAAACAAAACATTTGCTTTATCTTGACTATGCAGTCGAACATGAACTTGCTCCTATTAAAGCGTCCGCCGGCGTTGATACAGTTGGATTAGCATCGGGTTCTTTGTCAACCTTAGCCAGTGGATTTAACGCTCAGCACGTTTACGGAAGATATGATACGAGATACACAACACCGAAAACTTCTAATTTCATATCACAGCCTTACGGAAAGAAGGAATACGATCTCTTTCACTTCGAGACCATTACAGACGGAGCGTATGCTAACGATAAATTTAAGATATCGATAGCGAATTTGAGAGCGTCTACAGATCCAAACAATCCATTTGGAACTTTTGAAGTCCAGCTTCGAGCTTTTGATGACAAGGATACATCCACACAGATAATTGAGAGGTATTCTGAATGTGACCTCAATCCAAGAAGCGAAAGATATGTCGCCAAAGTTATTGGTGACAAAAAAGTAAGATACGATTTTGATCAAGAAGATCCTGCTGAACGTCGTCTTGTTATTTCAGGAAAATATCCGAACATCTCTTCAAGAATAAGAATTCAGATGAATTCACAAGTTGAAAGTGGTGAGGTTCCTAGAGACGCACTTCCTTTTGGATTTAAGGGGATTCCTGTCATAAAGACAACAGATTCACTCACAGATTCACTCACAGCTCTTACCGGTACATACGGAAAGCCGATAGGAAACGCCGGGACGGATCGTCTGCACACCTCCGCAGGAGCGGCGGATCTCGCTAACGCAATTGTACCTCCTCTTCCACACAGATTTAAAGTCACTCGAGGTGAAGGAAATGCCTCAGCGACTTGGCCAGGGCAACCCGGCACAAATGAGAGAGTGGACGGAAGATTCTACTGGGGTGTTAACGTTCATAGAATACCCACATCTGATGCTGTTACCAACCCAGTGTTAAATTCCAACGTGGGTAACACAGTAAATGAACTGGTAAGATCTTACACGAAATTTCAAGGAATCGAAAAGCTTGACAGCTTAGTGACAGGATCGGGTGCAGATGAGTTCAATTCTAATAAGTTTACACTTGCAAGAGTAGCTTTTTACAATGCAACTTCGAACAACACGCTCAGCGATTTGGACACAGCATTCACAGGTTCTTCGAGCGAACACATGCTTGAAGCTGCTTACATCCGAAACGGAGCGCCTGATAGAAATACATACACAGTTTCGGATGGCACAGTTAGCAACAGATTTACGCTAGCTTCTTTGATTCACAAGAATGCAGTCCTGTTCAATAGATTCACAACATACGCTAAGTTTACTAATGTTTTCCACGGGGGCTTCGATGGTCTTAACATCCTTGACAAGGACCTCTATCTTCTCCGTGACAGAGCATTTTCTTCGGATACAGGAGGTCTATCTCAGGAATCAACAGGACCGACTGGGATGCCTTTAGTGGGAAATAAAAATCAAGGTGGTTTCGGAAGAAAGAGCAATTCTAATGCCACTCTTCGAAGTGCTGTTGATATCATGACTGATCCAATGTCCTCAAATATCAACATACTTGCAATCCCAGGTGTTAGAGAGACTTTCGTAACAGACCATGCACTGGAAAAAGTCAGAGATTATTCAAAAGCCATTTATCTCTTAGATTCATTGAAGTACGACGAAGCCGGAAATAGACTTTACGATGACAGTACAGCGAAGGTTGATGTTAGAGAAACTTCTGAACAGTTTGAAAGTAGAGCAATTGACAATAATTACGGTGCAACGTACTTCCCGGATGTACACATAGAAGATCCAGTTAACAACAGAGTTGTTAAAGTTCCGTCGTCTGTGGCAGCTATGGGAACTCTTGCTTTCAACGATAAAGTATCATTTCCTTGGTATGCACCGGCAGGTTTCAACAGAGGAGGAATGGACTTTGTCTCTAATGTTGAGTCTAGATTGACGTCTGCAGACAGAGACACTTTGTATGACGCAAGAATCAATCCGATAGCCGTTTTCCCGAACAATGGTTTCGTGATTTTCGGCCAGAAGACGCTCCAGTTTGCAAAATCTGCTCTAGATAGAGTGAACGTAAGACGTCTCATGTTGGAGATCAAGCGTCAGGTGTCAAGTGCGGCTGATAGATTCTTGTTTGAGCCTAATAACGCAGCAACTCGCTCAAGATTTGTGAATCAAGTAACACCTCTTCTTGCGTTAATTCAGTTACAGGCAGGAATAGAGCAATTTAAAGTTATTTGCGATAGCACGAATAACACAGCACAAGATGCAGAACAAAATAGAATGAATGGTAGAATCGTTGTTGTTCCAACGAGAGCGGTAGAATTTATTTCAATCGACTTTGTCATAACAAACAGCGGCGTAACCTTCGAGTAAAGAATAAGTAAGAATATGAAGCAATTCCAGGAGAAAGCTCAATGACACAACTAACATTCAAGAGTCCGGGCGTAAGCACTAGGGAAATAGACTTAAGTGGCCCGACTGCAATTCAACCTACCGGTGTTCCAGCTGGTGTTATAGGAACAGCAGTTCGAGGTCCTGCTTTCGTGCCTATTACGGTCGCGACGTTTCAGGATTTCATTTCAAAATTCGGAAACTCAGACGGAGAAAAGTTTGGTCCTCTTGCTATGCGTGAGTGGTTGAATAACGCAAATGCAGGAACATATGTTAGACTTCTTGGTGTTGGAGACGCAAAGAAAAGAACTTCGTCAGGAGATAATTCTGGTAAAGTTACGAATGCTGGGTTCGTCGTAGGGTCTGAGCAAGTCCAGGGTAATGGAAACGTCGGAGCAAATCCTTACGCAACCTCCGGAGGTTCCTTGGGTAGAACTTACTTTTTAGGTGCTTTCCACTCTGAGTCAAACGGAAGTAACTTTCTTCAAGATGCAGGAATTCAGACTGACGACGCTCATCCTCTTATAAGAGGAATTATAATGACGCCCAGCGGCGTTCTTGCGACCCTCGGGTCAATTGTAGCGGGCACCAAAAACATTCCAAATGCAACAACTCCAGGTGGATCAACGTTTGGTGACGTTGAAACAGCATCTTCTAAACAAGAATTTTCTTTAATGTTGAACGGTCATGTAGAATCAGACACATCTACAAACGTGATAACAGCATCGTTTGATCCACAGGCACCGAATTATTTCGCAAAGGTTTTTAATACAGATGCTACACGTATCGAAGAGATGGGGCATTACCTTTATAGCTCATACGATATTTATCAGACACAATGTGTCATAACGGCATCAGGTGTAACAGGACATGACGACACACTCGTCGCCGGATACACTGGGTCAGTTGAAGCAGCATTTCTCTTATCAGGATCAGCTAATAGAAACAGTGGATCATCTACTACATCAACACAAGTAGGAGTTCCTAGCTTTGAAAACTTTGAGGATCGATTTAGAACTGCATACTCACCTTTTGTGATATCACAAAAATTTGGTGGTGTTAACAAGAACATCTTTAAGATACACGCCTTAGACGACGGCAGAGCCGGATCAGATGCTTTTAAGATTACAATTGAAAACATCCAAGCATCTACTAACGAAAATAATCCTTACGGCACCTTCGACCTCGCAGTTAGGTATTTCGCTGATAGCGATTCAGAGCCAGTTGTTCTAGAAAGATTTGCCGGACTTGATCTCAATCCATCAAGTGATAATTTCGTTGCAAGAAGAATCGGTGATACACATACATACTACGATTTTGACAAATCCGCCGGAAGTCAAAAGTTGGTCATTGATGGATCTTATCCAAATGTATCAAATTACATAAGGATTGAGCTTTCAAGTGATCTGAGGGACAATGCTCTTAACGATACAGCACTTCCTGTAGGTTTTAGAGGGCTTAATCACCTAGTCACTTCAGGCTCAGCGTCTGGAGGATCCAACTCAATTCTTTCAGGAACTGATTGGAATACCCGAGGGGGTTCTTACACTGCCGGACCTCAGACGGTTGACGTTCGAAGAATCGTTCAGCCTCCTGTCCCATTTAGAGAGACAGTTGCGAAGGGATCTTCACCCAAGAAAGTTGCGGATGCTAAACTTACATGGGGTGTACAGTTCGAACAGAAAGATTCATTAACAGAGCCCAACAAACATCAGAAACTTAACGAATCAATCAGAAGTTTTGTTCGTTACATGCCTGACTTCCACACAGATTGGCAGTCACCAGTTGTTGGAGGAAACGAAGGAACACCCGACGTCGGAGGGTCAATCCTTGACGCTGATAGATTCAATAATAACATTTTTACTCTTGAAAGAGTCCAGGTCATAACAGGATCTGGCGATCGCCCAGACGACAAACAGTGGGCTGTCGCAGCATACAGGCGAAACGGTGTTCTTGGATCTATGACAGATATTGATGGAACTGCATCAACAAAAACAAGATTTTTGAATCCCTCTACAGACTTTGCACATCTTCCGACTAGAAGGTACCTTAAGTTTACGTTCCCCCTTCAGGGAGGCTTCGATGGCGTCAATATCTTTGACGAAGACAAGGCAAAGTTCAATGATGCAGCTTTGAGAAGAGAAATGGATGACGCGGCAAATCAGGGCGGTGTATCCGGTCCTACAGTTGCTGGATACAGAAAAGCAATCCGAGTCATGGAAGAGAAGTCCGATGTGGACATCCAGCTTTTGGCAATCCCCGGTGTTAGACATGAATCTGTTACAGATTTTGCGATTGAATCAGTAGAAAGAAGATTCGATGCGTTGTATATCATGGACATTGAGGAAAGAGATACGCTGAACAATGCAGTAACTGGATCTGATTCGATCATTAATGTTAGGAACACAGTTGATCGTCATGCATCTAGAAACTTCGATACTTCTTTTGCAGCTGCTTACTTCCCAGATGTTGTGATTCAAGACAGGGCGACATTAACGAATGTACAATGTCCCCCATCTGTTGCAGTTCTTGGAGCGTTTGCTTTCAACGACTCAGTAGCACATCCCTGGTACGCACCGGCTGGTTTTAATCGTGGTTCACTTTCAACAGTGATTGAAGAACAGGTTAAACTCAACAGATCTAACTTGGACAATTTATACGATTCTGACATCAACCCAATTACTTCTTTCCCGTCAACTCCGGGCGTAGTTATCTGGGGACAAAAGACAATGTTAGCAGGACAAAGCGCGCTGGATAGAGTTAACGTGAGAAGACTCTTGATTGACGTTAGACGTCAAGTTAAAAATATTGCTAATAGTCTTCTCTTCGAGCCGAACAGAGAATCAACATTAGCTAAGTTCAGCAATGCTGTGACTCCGATATTGGGAAGAATACAGCAACAACAAGGTTTGGATAGATTTAGAGTACAGATCGATACAACAACTACAACACAGGCAGACGTTGAAAACAATACAATTAGAGGAAAGATTTACTTGCAACCAACCAGATCTGTTGAGTTCATCTCTCTCGACTTTGTTGTAACGAATGCAGGTGCTGAAATCTAAAAACACATTAAGTGAATATTTATTAAAAGAAACGCTCTCAAGGAGACAATAAAAAATGGCAGAGACACTATCAGTTACCGACATGCTCCCAAATAAGTTTGAACCCAAACGAAAGTTCAGATGGGTTTTTGCTATAGAGGGAATCGATTCATTCTTGATGAAGACAGCAGCGCGTCCTTCTATTACAACAGAGGAGACAGAAGTTCCTTTCATCAATCACACACGATACGTCGCAGGAAAGACAAAGTTTGAAACTCTGTCAGTTACATTGCATGACCCGATCGCTCCATCAGGAGCACAACAGGTTATGGAATGGGTAAGAACTCATTTCGAATCAGTTTCAGGTCGAGCAGGCTATGCAGATTTCTACAAGAGAGATTGTCAGCTCAAGCTTCTCGATCCAGTAGGTACCGTTGTTGAGCTCTGGGATATCAAGGGAGCTTTCTTAACAGCTGCTTCATTCGGTGACTTGGATTACGGCGCATCCGATCCAACTGAAATCTCTCTCACAATTCGTTTCGATAACTGCGTACTTCAGTACTAATCTTTTTAATTTATTTGATAAATTGAGAGTTGGAAGATCCCGCCTACAAAGGCGGGATTTTTTTTTGTTTAAAAACATGTCAATCTTATCGTAAAGACGCTCACAATTTAATTCTGTGACATTACTGAAAATGTTTTGTACAATTCATCATAAGAGAAAAAAATATGTCTTAGAAAGCAAAATAAACAGCTTGCCCAGCTGTTGTGATTTTAAGAATGTGTATATATTATTCTATGACGAGAATAAAATTTTTACGTATTGAATTTTAGAAATAAATTTAACATCATAATGAACGTGAGGTAAAACGTGTCGAACGAACAAAGACAAGGAAACGAAGTATTCGGTGCAAACCAAGCACAACAGGCTGGTTTTCAAATTCGGAATGTAATGAAGGATGATTTTGGATATGAAGTTCCAGTTGAAGCTGTTCCTCTTCCATCCAATGGAGTGATCTATGACCAAGAGACTGGTCTACACGGTAAAGAGACTTTAGAGATAAAGTCGATGACTGCTAAAGAAGAAGATATTTTAACATCTAGAGCATTGATCAAAAAAGGAACAGTTATAACTGAACTGATTAAGTCTTGTCTGATTGACAAAACTGTCGACGTAGATGCAATGATAAGCGGCGACAGAAATGCAGTAATGACGGCTTTAAGAATTACCGGCTATGGTTCTGACTACACTGTTCAAGTTGATTGTCCGGATTGCGGAGCTGGAAACAAGCAAACATTTATGTTGACTGACCTTCCTATTAAGAGACTAGAAATAAGTCCTATTACAGAGGGAGCCAACCTTTTTGAATTTACACTCCCAGTTACAAAAAAGAAAGTTCATTTCAAGTTCCTTACAGGAAGAGACGAACAGGAAATGAGCACTATTTCAGAAAGACAAAAGAAGCAAGGACTCAAGACAGATAATCTTGTGACGTCTAGACTTAATTTCTCTGTAGTCTCAGTCGACGGTGTAACTGACAAATCAAAGATTGGAACTTTTATTAGGAATATGCCCGCTAGAGATTCTCTTGCACTTAGAAAATATATCGATTCTAACGAACCTGGGATTGAGATGAAATCATGGATGCAGTGTGAATCTTGTGATGAGCATACGGAGGTTAATTTGCCCTTAGGGGCTTCGTTTTTTTGGCCTGACACCGAATGATAAGGAGATTTTTCTCGACCAGATATGGACTTTAATGTATTATATCGGTTTTACTTATCATGATGCTTACAACTTACCTGTCTGGAAGCGTCAATGGTTCTTGGAAAGAACCATGAAGGAGTTCAAAGATTCGAAGGGAGAAGCTCCTACCAAAGCAACACATGCAAATTCTCCTGAACAACGAGCCTTAATGGGCCTAAGGCCAGATGCACCTGCCCGCCTAAGAAGATTTACGTAAAATACCCACCTGATTAAAGTTGCTCTACAGGATAATTACAAGTAGTAACTTATTTCTATTAAAGTGTGGATGAATGGCAGATTTAGGCAATCAACTCAAAGTTCAACTACAGATCAATGAAGCACTAAAAGAGCGCCAAAAACTCTTAGAAAACAACTCAAAACTTTTGGGAAAGCAGGCCGATCTAGCATCTTCGATGTGTAGCTCTCTTGACTGCAATGGACTCAAAAATTTAGAAAAGTCAGCCGGATCATTTAAAAATGCACTTACAGATGCTGCTAATCAGGCCAGAGATGGTTTGGATCGCCTTAACGAAAAGTCAGAAGAAACATCAGAAGTTCTTGAAAAAGTCTACAAAAAAGCTTCAAAACTTGCTGTTATTACTTCTGCTTTAAAAGGTTTTAATAGAGGTTTTAAATTAGGTACTAATATAATCAAGGGATTTGGGAAAGCAATCTTCGGTGTAGTAAAATCCTTGTTCAAGCTAGGTAAAGCAATCATAATGGTTCCGTTCCAAATATTGAGTGGAATGATAAGCATGGCGAACAAGCAAGGGATTTCACCTTTTCGAAAGGAGCTTGAGAACTTAAGAAAAGAGTTGGGAGACTTTACTGAGGGCCCTGCAGCAGCAACTAAAGACGCTGTTTACAGCATAAGAAAAAGCTTTAATGATTCTAAATCAAGTGCGGTTAGTTTTGGAAGAGTGTTCGGTTACGGACCGGAGGGAATGGCGAAAGCTCTTGCTGATACTTTAGAAATAGCGAAATCCATGGGTCCCTATTTCGAAACGTTCATAGTCGATATCGGAAAAGGCATAGGAGACTTCACCAAATACCAGAAAGGGTTGGGGTTATCTGCAGAGACAGCTGCTAAGTTTGCTGTAAAGATGAGCGCCGCCGGCGAAGATGTCAACAAGAATTTGCACCAGATAGGCAATATGTCGATTCAGCTAGGTAAACAGTTTAATTTATCTTCGAAAGGCATCGGAAGAGATATCACTCAAATGTCTTTGAGCATGGAACACTTCGGAGGTATGAGTGTAGCACAGTTAGGTGCCCTTTCTGCAACGATGAGAAGAACGGGCATTGAGATGAAAACCTTGCAGGGCATTGTTGATCATTTTGATAACTTTGAAAATGCTGCAAGATCTGCAGCAATGCTCCGAAGACAGTTCGGCATGATGATTGATTCTCGAAAGATGATGACGATGAATGCCGCCGAGCGTCAAGAATATCTTCGAGAGCAGTTTAAAAAGACTGGAAAGTCTTTTGAAGGAATGAGCAGGATCGAACAAAAAGCATTTGCTGCTAATCTCAAGATGAGTGTTCAAGAAGCTGCTGTGATGTTCGGCAAGGGGAATCGACAAAAGAAACTAACAGACGCACAAAAAGCTGCCAACAAAGCTCAGGCAAACCAGATAGAACAGACGAAAGTTCTTAAAGAACTCTCTAAAAATATTGAAAAACAATTTAGTGAAGGAACTAAATATGAATCTTTCTGGGCAGCATTTACAGGGGGAATAGAAAAGGGTGTAAGAAGAACCTCAGAATTTAGAACTCTCATGATAAACCTTAAAGCCTCATTAAGAACAGTTGAGCTCGCTGGAATTCGAATTGGTAGAGCATTTGTCAAATCCTTCCCGGGCGTAAAGGGAATGCTTAAGTCAATGTCTGACTTCTTTGCTCCTGGTCGTATAACATCCAACATGAACAGAGTGACTAGAGCGTTTCAAGTGTTTTTTGATTCAATTAAAAATCCACGAGGAGTTAGCCGAGCTCTTGACAACCTTTTTAAAGAAATTAAGAGCATATTCTCTAACTTTTTCGGAGGTGGTGATAAGGGTTTTACGAAGTTCGCCGATGTTTTCATCACGATCGTGGGCAACATCAAGCTGCGTCTCATGTCAAAAGCCGCAGAGAGCGCAGCATCTTTTATTGACTCTTTCACGAATGGGTTGGAGAGTCTCATGTCGGGAGGCGGTATTTCTGGATCCGTGTCAGGAGTGGCAGACTCAATCGGAAGTGGATTTAGCGATAGATTTGGTGAGAGTTTTGCAAATCTAAGCGATACAATCAGGACAAAACTTCTCCCTGCGTTAGAGCGTGCTGGTCCCGTCGTCATAGACGCTCTAATCATGATAAGTGACAAAATAAAAGATTATTTGTCAAAGAAAGAAGTTGCAGACAAGATTTTTAAGGGCATGTCTAAGACTCTTAAATTCCTCTGGGACATGAAGTTGAAGTTTCTTGGCTATCTTTGGGAGAACGAAAAGGGGCTTTTATTTACGCTCGCTGCCACTACACTGGGTCCTGCGATCGCAGGAGGAATCTTGTCAGGTCTGGGCAGCATGCTAGTAACAAAATTAGGAACTCTTCTATCAGGAGGCACCACCGCCGCCGCTGCCTCCACCGGAATCACCAAGTCAATTACGGGATGGTTTACTAAATCATTTAGCAAAATCAAAAGTATGCCTAAAGGAAATCTAATTAAGGGAGGAGGTGCCGCCGCGGTAGCGATAGCTGTTATGCAAGGTTTTTCAAATGCCTGGGAAAGAGCTAGCGAAGACGACGCAACATGGCAAAACATATCAGCTGCTTTTGGTGCCAAAGCCATTGAATCACTTACATTTGGTTTGCTTGATTCCGACGCGATTGAAGACTGGGCTACTGGCTCACAACGTGTGGCCAAGAAGCTTTCTGAAGAGCTTTCTGCTGCGACAAAGACTGCGTTAGAAGGACAAATGAAAGAGCTGCAACCTCATTTTGCTTCTACACGAAAACTTATAGAAGAGAACATCTCGAAGTTTGAAGATCTGACAGGAAGATTTACTCGATTAAAAAATGATGTAGGTAAGAATCTTAGTTCTGCAGATAAAGATATTTTGGACAGAATGAAAAAAGCATCAGGTAGGGCGACTGATCTGTCTAGACAACAAAAAGAGCAACAAAAAGTTGCTGAAAAAACCGCTGAACAAGCCAAAGCTATCACCTTGCAAACACTTGAGGCCATCAAGAAAGGCAAAGGGACAGTTTACGACTCAGATGCTGTACTCGGTGGCGGAAAAGATTTTACCAACAGACAGCTTTTCGACACAGCACACTTTTTGAAAGGATACATGCGATCTCGAGGGGTTGAGCTTTCAGAAAGCCAGATAGCTTTCGAAAACGGTGTGATGACCATCGACGATGATATCTATCAGAAGCAAGGCAAGATGCTCGAAGAAGGACTTAAAGCATTTGAGGCCAAGAAGATCAAAGAAGCACAGGTAGATTTCAGAGAAATCGAAAATGCATATGCTGATGTCTCTGTCACTGAGATGCAGCAGCTTTTCAAGTCCATTTCAAAAGATTCACCTAATTCACCCCAGCTAGCGGCTCTCTCTGAAGCGATATCACAAAAAACAACCTTAGACACCATGAAGCAGATTCTGGAGAAGAATAATGTGTCAGTGGGCAAAGAAGGCGTCCACGCTGCTTTCAAGAAATTCATGGAGAAAAAAGGACAGGAAGAGAGAAGCACCCTTCAAGGCATAGTCGAAAAAGCGACCGCTGAGGCAACCAAGGGACTTACTGCGCTCAATGAAATGGATGTCCAAGCACAGAAGCTAGGAGAACTTGAAGCTGCTCAAGACACAATTAAAAGAATTAAAGCACTTGAAAAGATCCCAGAAGAACTTGCGACGGCACAGGAAGCATTTGCCAAGATTAAAGTGGAAGACATTGAGTCTAAGATAACAGGT
>Ga0181591_10001121_pt1 | contig 22595 bp, 22 predicted proteins | sample 071ome_33_FD_133757 | JGI IMG/M metagenome (GOLD analysis project Ga0181591, IMG submission 133757) | Coastal salt marsh microbial communities from the Groves Creek Marsh, Skidaway Island, Georgia - 071412AT metaG (megahit assembly) | ecosystem: Environmental > Aquatic > Marine > Intertidal...
AGTGAAATAACTTTTAAGTAAGTTCTTGCAAAGTATGAAGGATTCTTCATGCATTTTGCATATTCTTTTATTTCTTCTTGAGTCCACTCTTGTTCAACACCGTCTCTTTTAACGTTTGGATTGCCAAGGTAACCAAGATCGTTATTCTTCAGACTCAATGACATTAGCATCTTCCATTTTTTTCAATAGCATTCTTTGTAGGTCTGTTGAAGAACCTACATATACATTATTTTGAGTCATTTTATTAGGAAGTCCAACTTGATCTTTTAGTCTAACTTCTTTCTTTTTCTTTTGTAGTTCCATTAGACGATCAGCAATTTCTGCATTTTGTTTCATCATATTAGATAATACTTCAAAGGCACGAGGATGCTCTGACTCACGGGCTAGTTCCATCATAAGCTCAATAGCTTCATCACCTTTATCTGCTAGATTATAATATTTAGCTCTAGCATATTCATAATCGTCATCTATATCGTCTTTATTTTTCACGACGTAATTGCTCCATCATCAGTTTCATCTTTGCCTTCAACAACTGAACCTTCACCTGCTGTACCATCAGCAATATATTCTTCCAAGAAGCCAAATTCGTCAATATCACCTTCTAACATATCAACATCAGTTACAGTAATTACACCTTGTTCTTTTACTGGGCCATAGAATCTTACACGCAGCTCAAAATCCAAAGTATAAATGATTGCTCTACGAGATAAAAAGTCACCCTCATAATCTTCGGCTAATCCAACACTATTTAATACTATTGGAACATCATTCTTAATTCCCATTTCAGGAACTTCGTTAATTGTAATAGTATATTCTGGCTGAAAATACGGAATAATTTGCTCAATAATTTGAAGTGCATCATCTTGGTTTTTTGCCATAATAGACAATTGAATACCCATTAAATATGGAGCATAAGTATATAAAGTATTTCTCGAAGAACCAGTTCCTCGAGTAATCTTATTCATTTTTGGTAGCTTAGTTGCTGAATCATATGACATTGAAGTAATTTCAAAAGACATACGTGGGAGCTTAATTGCAACCTTTGGATCAGTTAAACTTGCTTGACCTTCTAATCTTGCTAAAAACTTTTGCTTAGGTCCATATGATAATGGGACACGAGTAATATTTTTAATTTCACCCGCACTATCTTTTCTTACTACTTTAATATTATTAAAAATAGTACCAAAGGCAGCAATAGTTCTTCTGATAGAGGCATGATAAAAATGTTCGTTAAGCATTATTAACCTCCAATCTCACCGAATGGATTGTCTTCACTAAAGTCAATAATACCATCTGCTTCAAGTTCAAATTCTTGGTTCCTTGATTGCGCATCATCTGGGAATGCAACTTTGCTTGATACGTCATTAATATCATATATATCAGTAATATCCCACAGGGCTCCAGAATCTACACCTTGTAGCTGCAGTGCTGTATGGAATTCATGTACCTTACCATCTGTAGTTGCCCAATCAGTGACAAATAGTTTTCTGGTACTATCATCAACGACTTCGTAAGAAACAACTCTACCAGTAATATACTCTCCAGATCCTGCAGTAGTTTCTTGCCTAATATCTTCATTAACAACAAAGTTAGTTCCATTTGAATTGTTAATAACAAGCACAGTTTGTTGAGCTGCTTCTTGGTTAATAGCATCAACATCTGTAATTCCGGTATTTATTTTTTCACCAGAGTATTCGAATAATTCACATTGTAAAGTATATGTTGGAAGATTAGATAGTTGATAGAAAGGTGATTCATGCTCTACAAATCTAACTTCAAATAAAGATTTAGATAAAGGTAAATAAATCAAATCACCTTCATTTGGTCTAACTGAACTTGCTGAGTTATTTTCAAGTCCAATATATTGTTCCCAACGTTTTTTAGCTACAATAAAGTTTGCTTGGTCTCTAATTTCAACACCAAACTTTGAAAGTAAGTTTCCATCACCTTCAAATCCATCTACATTTGCAATATACATTTCAATAATATAGGCATCTTCAAATTTAGATTCGATATCTTCGTTTAATATCGTATCTTCAGACACGACAGTACGCGGCAGATAATAAACATCTTGCCCATACATTTTTAGAGATTCGATTACAATATCTTCGTAAAGATTTTGCTCGGATCTTACTTTTTGGCTGAAGTATACATTAGTGGCCATTTAATTATCCTACATAAAAATCAGGTGGCATCTCATAATTTAATTGCATTTGTTCTCTAATTTGATTTAGCTCTTCGGTAGCATCATCAAAAATTTGGCGACCATTTAACGTTACACCACCTGGAAGTTGCATACCTTCAAACTTAATAAGGTTTGCTCCCCATTGTTGCTTAATTAAAGCCGTGACATATTGCTTTAAGAACATATCGTTATAAACATCTGAGTATGTCGATGGATCTACAATTCTCATTGCTTCAACAATGACATAATCGCCTTCTTCAACGTCTGCATCCCAATCTAGGTCTAAATGAAGTTGATTCATATGCCTATTGAATCTTACAAATTCTCCATTGCCGTTTAGTTTCATATCCAATAATGAAACGTATTGCTGAATCATTTCATAATGAACTAAGTCTCCAATATATGATAAGTCATATAAGTCATTTAAGTGAAGTTGATACTTAACCGAAAACATATTAATTGAAGAATTTGAGTCAGCAAATGGGAAAACTCTTTTTACATATAAAATATTATCATTTAGACTAATATATTTATTGGTAATATCTGCTGCAGTTAATTGATGTTTTAAGTAAACTCGCATTGTAGCATCAGAATGATATTCTTGATAGAACTGCAACGCATCGTCGACACGATCTTCTAGTTGATCTTCATCAACGTTAATTTCGATGACCGGTGCACCTAATCTTCTAAGCGCGTAATCGACGAGTTCTTGTCTTGTAGTAGGGTTTGCCATAATTTTTTTATCCTAACGCAATTGATAGTGCAATAGCATCATCTGATGTTGCAACATTAGCTGGAAGTGAATAACTAACAACACCAGTTGTTGAGTTGTAGCTTAGATCCCCACCAGCTGAAATTGCTGCCCGAGCTGTTGGTGTAATAGATGAATAAAAATTTTCATCGTCATTTAAAGCTGCTGCTAACTCGTTCAAAGTATCTAATGCAGCTGGAGCTCCACCAATTAAATTATTAATTTCTGTATCAACATAAGATTCAGTGGCATAGCTATTTGTAGTTAAATAGTTACCAACTCTCGTATCTGTGTAATATAAATTAGTAGAACCTTCTGATAAGTTGTCTGTATCTTTTGCAGCTAATCTTGTATCAAATGCAGAATTTACTCTTGCTGCTGTGTAATAAAGATTATTACATTCGGTTAAATCTGCAGTTGTTTTTGTAGCTAATCTTGTATCAAATGCTGAATTAACTCTTGCAGTTGTATAATATAAATTAGTAGAACCTTCTGATAAGTTATCTGTAGATCTACAATTGAAATCAGTTGCAAAATCAGAAGATTTATAAGTTGTTACAGAAAATTGACCAGATGATGAATTATAATTTAAATCACCAGAAGCAGAAAAATGAGCTCTTGCTTCTGCAGCGCTTGGTCCAGTATAATAAATTACACCTGTGGCTCCATTATAACACATGGATCCATCACCGCCATTATCCGTTACAGAAACGGCACATCTTGCTCTTGCATCTGTATAATAAAGATTAGTAGAACCTTCAGTTATTTCATCGGTATTGTCTTTAGTTTCAATCTGCGATTGAACATAAGATTGCGTTGCATAACTATTTGATGTTAAGTAATTACCAACTCTTGCATCTGTATAATAAAGATTAGTAGAACCTTCAGAAATAGAATCAGTATCTGCTGGTTCAGTATAAGAAATTACACCAGTTGAAGCATTATAGCTTAATGAACCAGAAACCGAAATTGATTGCCTTGCTCTACATTGTGTAAAGTAAAGATTAGTAGAACCTTCAGTAATTTCATCAGAATTATCTTTAGTTTCAATCTGTGATTGAACATAAGACTGAGTAGCATAACTATTATTACTTAGGTATGTAGCAACCCGCGCATCAGTGTAATATTGATTTGTAGAACCTTCACTTAAGTTATCAGTATCTTTATTTGCTAAATTATTATCAAAATAAGTTCCAAAATCACTAATTGCTAATTTTGTAGCAATAGAGTTATTTACAGTTGTAGAAAAAGAAGCGTCATCATTTAATGCAGCTGCTAGTTCATTTAATGTATTAAGAGCATCTGGTGCAGTATCAATTAAATTAGAAACTGCGGTATCAACATAAGACTCAGTGGCAAAATTTAATGTTCCCCATTCTAACCCAGTCGCTCCACTATTTACTTTTAAATACTGGCCAGTTGACCCAAGGCAAGTAAGACCAGTACCGCCATGACTGTATCCAACTGCTTCTCCAGTTTGGAATTCGGCAAGACCAGTAGCATTCCCGCTACAATCAAATACTGTTCTAATCGGCGTTTTTATAGTCATTGCACTTCCCTAAAATGAAAACAGCGCGATACCAGCTGATATAGAATCTCCATTAGCTAATGTGAAATTCTGAAAAACTCTAGCATCATTAATGTTTTGCTTAAATGTAAATGTTGCACTTCTAGTGCTTAATCCGTCTGATTCAGTAAAAAATGGAACATTAACTGTACTCACTTGGTTATTTAATCCAAGATTAGTTTGATTACCACTTGAATCAGTAGTACTTGTGGCAACAGTAGCAATTTCTTGAGTTGCCGATCCTGAGCTAACCTTTGATCCAGCTGGGAGAACTGCTCCATTTGCAGAAATTTGAATTTGCCCAGATCCATCTGATGAAATAGTTGCACCACCAATATTAATAGTATTACCGGCTAAATAAAGTTCATAAAATCTTTTAGTAGGACTTCCAAGACTATATTGCTCATTATTTGCTGGTAGAATATCTTGATCAATTGCTCCTAAATCAATAGGTGTAATTGTTCTTACAGCTGCTGTACCATCATCTTGCTTGAAAAATAATTTTCCATCATTTGTATTAAGAGCTAATTCTCCAAGTTCTAAATCACTTGTACTTGGAACGGAAGAAGCAGTTGAAGTTCTTTTTAGTTTAATTACTGAAGCCATTAAAATGTGCCTCCATCTATTTCATTAATAGAGACTTGGCCATTCACTACAGTAAAATCACTAGAATTATAAGCAGAAATACCTTTATTTGTATATGTGGCATTTTCCGCAGCTATTGCAAATTGTCCACTTACAATGGATGTATTAATACCTTCTCCACCTACAATAGTAAGAGTTCCTCCAGCTAAATTTACTGTATCAGTTCCAGTATCTCCAGCAATATCAAAAATAGTGTCTAGTGCAGTAGTTGTTACTGATGTGATTCTACCTTTAGCATCAACAGTAAATGATGGAACAGAAGTAGATCCTCCATATGTTCCTGCTGTTACTCCAGAATTTGCTAATGTTGTAGTAATTAAAATATTTGAAGATCCATCAAAATCAGCAGAACCATCTGAATCGCCATCGATTGTAATTGTTCTAGCAGTTGCTAATGCAGTAGCAGTATCAGCATTGCCAGTTAATGAACCAATAAATGAATTTGCATTAATATTGTTTGATGTATACCATCTATCATTTACTTCGTCCCATATAAATTGGACATTAGTTGCAGTGCCACGTTCAATTTCTAAACCAGCATTTTGAGATGGTGTTCCAGTTTCATCAGCATTCAATAAAAGAATTGCATCGCCAATTGAAACCTCATTTGAATTAACTGTTGTAGTTGTACCATTAACTGTTAAGTTACCTTGAACAATAACATTTCCTGAAGCATAAACAGCTGTGGCAGTTAAGTCATCAGTTGCTAACTGGCCATTTACTGTAACATCGTTAAATGCTACATTTGCAGTTGTAGAAACATCTTGGCCGATTGCAAATGTAGGATTAATTCCTTCACCAGCTGTACCATTTGTAATAGTAACACCAGTGCCCGCCGTAACTTCACCAACATAGTTACCAGTTGTGTGAGTTCCAAGAGTTACTGAATTATTTGCTAAAGTCGTAGCAATTGAAACATTTGCTAGATTTGTTACTGTTCCAGAACCGGTTACTACACCAGTTACAGAAATATCAAAATCGTTTACATCAAAATCAATAGCATCACCATCATCGTCATAAGTAACAGATATGCCATTTTGAACTCCACCCGAAATCATCGCACCAGTTAGATCTTGAATTTGTTCTTGAGAAACTAAAGAATCTACATACGCTTTTGTTGCTGCATCATTTGCTCAAACAGGAGTTGCAACTTGAGTAATTCTACTGCTTGAAGCAATAATCTCACCATTGGTTGCATTATTTGGAGCAAGAATAATATCACCATCGTGATTATCTGTAGCAGAAATTGTATTACCATTAATATTGATATTATCAACATTAAGTTGATTAATCTTATTATCGTCATTAGTAACAATTGCTGAACCAGCAGTTAGCGTACCTTTTTCGTGGTCTAGCATATCAGTGAAGTATTGTCCACCAACTACAACATGAGTTGCAGCATCTCCACCAGTTTCTGGCCCTGCACCGATATAAAGCCTTCCGCCTCCAACTACTGCTCCATAATTAGCACTTGAATATGCTAATTCACCATCACCAAGAGTAGATGGATTACCTGCCGTAGAGGATCTTTTTATTCTAATAACTGATGACATTAGTAATGACCGCCTTCTATAGTTGTACCATCATCCATAGTACTTTTGGCTACAAATTTACCAACTGTTTCATCGTATATTAAAACTGCGCCCTGTTCTAAGTTTGTAACATCAACGTCTGAAAGTTCTGAAAGTCTTCCAATAGTTCCAACGCCAAGTTTATTTACTTCAATTCTTCTTCCAGAACTTGTCTTTCCAACAATAGTACTAGTACTGCTTGTACTAATACGAGCTGTAAGTGACTGAGAATTTGAAGAAATAGTGCTCATTAACTAGTCCTAGTTACTCTTGGTGTGACTTCCATTTGGCCTTCAACCACACGTGTGACAACGTTACCTGATTCGATTTCTACATCATAAACGTATCTACCTGCTTTCATATTTGATGTTTGAGAAGCAGTTAAAGAAATTGTCAATTCACCATTAGTAGGAGTATTCGCAGTAATAGCGAAATCTACAGCTGTACTTGATGTATATGTTTTTCTGATTTGACCACGATAAGTATAGTTAGTAAGATCTACTAATGCTCCGTCAGAATCTGTAACAGTAACAACTGACGAGAAATCTGATCCTTGGTCAACTGTAAGGTTAGCATAGATCGCCATTCAAATTCTCCAAATGATTTTATACTATTTATAATTTTTGCTGTTTACAAACAAGCAATCTTGATGTATAATATAAATAATTGTATGAGTTTAATCTATTTATAGGATTTCTATATGATCAGCGTGATTGGTGATATTATTATAGATGAATATTGGCATGGAAAAACCACTAGGCTTTCGCCAGAAGCACCCGTGCCAATTGTAGAACTTGGTGCAAAACATATTTCGTTAGGAGGCGCATCTAACGTTTATGCCAACTTAAAATCCCTTACAAAATCTGTCAACTTATATGGTTTAGTTCAAAAAGAATATTTAGAGCATTTTAATGATAAAACGCATCTTGTAGATACTCCTAAAATGCCAGTAAAAATAAGAGTTCTTTCAGAATCTCACTATGTTACACGAATCGATAATGAAGAATATATGGATAATAATCCTTTAATAGACCATTTTGTTAGTAGTTCAAGAGGATGGAAAGAAAATGATATATTTTTTATATCAGATTATGCAAAAGGAACCATTGCACATCCAGATGCTATTATAAATTATTTAAGAATTCATTCTCAAAAAGTTATTGTAGATCCAAAAGTACACTTATCTAAATATAGTGGAGCATGGATACTAAAGCCAAATAGAAAAGAATTTGAAGAATATGCTGGAGAATCTACTAATATAAAAGGTATAAAACAAAAAGCTATAAAAGCTAGAAAAGAACTAAATGTAGATCATTTAGTAATTACCTTATCGGAACAAGGTGTATTATGGGTGTCAGAAGATACTCAATTACATATTCCAACTCAGGCTAAAAGTGTTTATGACGTTACGGGAGCAGGTGATACTTTTGGTGCAGTTTTAGCTTATGCTTTAGATCAAAATATGACTATGGAAGAATCTCTTAAATTAGCAAACAAAGCTGCAGCTAAAGCTGTTTCGAAACAGGGAACATACGTAATTCAACCAAAGGATTTAAAATGAGAATAGTTTTCACAAACGGTTGCTTTGATATATTACATAGAGGTCATGTTGAATATTTAGAAGCATCTAGTTTGCTTGGAGATTATTTAATTATTGGCTTAAATTCAGATGAATCAATAAAAAGACTAAAGGGTTCATCAAGGCCAATAAACAATCAAGATGATAGAAAATATGTATTAGAAAGATTAGATTGTGTTAATAAAGTAATTATTTTTGACGAAGATACACCTTATGAATTAATTAAAAAACTAAAACCAAATGTAATTACAAAGGGCGGTGACTATAAAGTTGAAGAAGTTGCTGGTCATGACCTTGTAGAAAAGACATATATATTACCATTCAAAGATGGATATTCCACAACCAATATGATTAAAAGGATAAATTATGAGACTTGAAGGATTTGTTGAAAAGGGCTGGGGTCATGAGCTTATCTGGGCAACCAATGATAAGTATTGTGGCAAATTCCTAAAATTCAATGAAGGTGCTAAATTTAGTATGCACTTCCATCGTGAAAAAGATGAAACTTGGTATGTCCTTGATGGAAAATTTATTGTTGAATGGATTGATACCAAAGACGCAACTGTTCATAAAAAAGAATTGAATGAAGGTGATAGTTGGCACAATCCTCCATTACTTCCTCATAGAGTTTATTGTATAATGGCGGGAACTTTAATCGAAGTTTCAACAGCAGATTCTGTGGAAGATAACTATCGTGTTATGAAAGGTGACTCACAAAATGGGTAGATTTAGCTCTGATACTATTGAAGCAAATCCCGTTTCTAACAATGGTATTGCTTCATATAGTACCAACCAATATAAACCTCAAGGTGGAATGTCTCAAGGTCCAACTGAAGAACAAATGCGATTACAAGAAATGCAAGCATCTTGGCCTCAAGTATTTCCAAAATCGATTATTGGCTTAGATCGCGATGGAGTAATTAATTTTGATAGAGGCCATTATCTTACTAAAATAGAAGAATGGGAACCAATTCCAGGATCTCTTGAAGCCATTCGTATGATGAGATTAAAAGGATATAAAGTAGTTATTCTAACAAACCAAGGTGGAATAACTAAAGGCTTGCAAACTCATGAACAGGTAGAAGCTATTCACCAACATATGATGCAGGTTTTTGGTGATGCAGGAATTTTTTCAATAGATGGTATGTTTTATTCTGAATCATCTTTAAAGGATGATTATTATGCTAAGCCAAATCTTGGAATGTTTCATCGAACCGAAAAAGAAATATTCGGTAATAAACATAGATTTAAAAAAGGTGGATTCTATGTTGGTGATAAAATGAGTGATTTGAAAGCAGCATATAAAATTGGTGCAACTCCTATTCTTGTAAAAACGGGTCATGGAGAAGATACACACCAAGCTTTAAAAAAATACTCAGCAGAAAAAATCCGTAAAAAAACTAAAGTATTTGATTCACTATTAGATTTTGCTAAGGCACTTAAATGATTATTGTAACAGGCGGATTCGGCTTTATCGGATCAAATATTATTCGCAACTTAAATAAAAGAGGTCAAACAAATATTTTTGTTGTTGATGATCTTGAAAACGGCCACAAATTTAAAAATCTTGCAGATTGTGAATTTAATGACTATTTTGATGTTGAATCGTTTTTTGATGAATTTCCAGAGCATCTTTGGGAGCAAGTAACTCAAATTTACCATGAAGGAGCTATTTCTTCAACCACTGAGTGGAATGGTAAACTTGTTATGGAAAGAAATTATAAGTTTTCTGACAAATTGCTTAATAAAGCAATGGAGTATAAAGTACCATTTTCCTATGCTTCCTCGGCTTCTGTATATGGACCCACAACGCATTTTATTGAAGATGGTCAATTACAACCTTTAAATATGTATGCTTATTCAAAATACCTTTTTGATAAAAAGGTTGAAAGGCTTATGTCTTTAGACTGGTATCAAAATTCTCCATATGTAATACAGGGTTACCGATATTTTAATGTTTATGGAGATGGTGAAGAACATAAACAAGATCAAGCATCACCTGTACATAAATTTATGAAGCAAGCTTTAGAACAAGGCGTGATTAAAGTATTTGAAGGATCTGAAAATTTTAGAAGAGATTTTATAAATGCTGAGGATATTGCAATACTTAAAATTGAAATGCTAAATAGAAAGATTTCTGGCATTTTTAATGCAGGAACTGGTCAAGCTATTTCTTTTATGGATGTTGCTAATTTAGTTTCTCGCAAAACTGGGGCAAGAATAGAAAAAATTCCATTTCCAGAACATCTAAAAGGTCACTATCAAGAATACACTCAAGCTAATACAAGTAAATTACAAACAATTGGATGTCCGGTAGCTTTTAGATCAGTTGCAGAATATTTAAGATAAAAAAAGGGACCCAAAAGGGTCCCTAAAAGTTTGATTTACGTTATTATAGTTTTTATGCAGCTTCCTCAGTAGATTCCTCTACCTCAGTATCATCTTCCTTTAGAGAAAGATTAGTTTCGCACTTAACCAATTTACCAATCTCTGGTAAATACATATAGTCAAGTGCAGAATTTCTTAACGTATGAATTGCATCATCAATTGTTTCAACTAATGGTTCGCCTGCTAAATTAAAGCTTGTATTAAACAAAATTGGAACTTTAGTAATTTCGCGAAATGCATCAATTAAGTTATAATAGTTTTCATTTTGTTCTTTAGTTACTGTTTGAATACGGCAAGTTTTATCTACATGAACAATAGAAGGAATTTCATCTATTTTAGATTCTCTTGCATCTACCGCATACATCATATATGGAGATTCTTCCATTCCTGCCATATTGAACCAGTCATTTGCAAATTCTGCCATCATAGATCCTGCAAATGGTCTAAACCATTCCCGACCTTTTACTTTATTTACTGTAGCTTTACCACTAGGATCTCTTGGATCATATAAAATAGAACGATTTCCAAGAGCCCGCGGGCCAGCTTCTGATCTACCTTGGAAAATAGTTACAATATTTCTATCTGCAATCATTTGAGCAACATCTGCTGGAGTTACATCAGACAATTCGCAATCATCATATTGTTCTAAATTATATGTAGATGGATCATATTGTGGACCAAGATACAAAGTATTTAATGGTTCATTTTCAAAGTTTTCATTTTCTTCAATTTTATTTTTCATATACCAAGCAAATTTTGCTAATCCAATCGCCGTTCCACCATCATGAGATACTGGATCTACAAAGAAATTAATATTGTTATCTTTATCTTTAATATCTCGAAGGTATTTGTAATTTGCAACGCAATTAAGTCCATAGCCACCTGCTAATACTACGTTTTTAATTCCAGTTTGCTCTGAAACACCTTCAATCATATTAGAAATAGTAAGACTAGTTAAATGCTGCACATGCCAAGCTACATCTGGCAAAATAGAAGGCATTTTTTCTTCATCTTTATGCCAAGAATGAGGATCTTCTTCATCCCAACCTTCAATTAATTGTGGATATCTTTGAACATCAAGTAATGCTCCGGCTGGATATTGTGGAATTACAGCGTTTTTATTACCTCTATTCATTTCAAATAATTCAGGAACGTTTTGGTTATATTTTCCATAAGAGGCTAAACCCATAGTTTTTCCGGCTTCAATAAAACCAAATCCAAGATAATGAGTAACTGCTTCATATACTTTTACTAATCCAGCAGTATTGTCAAAACTGGCTAAACCAACGTTGGTTTTCATTCCTTCATTATGCCCATATGATTTCCAAATAGGATGAATTCCATTATCTTTATTTGCTATAAAAATAGATTCGGTTTCCCAACCTTTAGATACAGGAGAATTGCTATCTTCTGGATCATGGTTCATTCTATGATAAGATCCAGCGCCATCAACTACAATACAAATTGCTTCATCAAATCCTGAGTTGAAAAATGCTCCAGCCGCATGCCCTAAATGGTGTTCATTACTTAAGTTTGTAATTCTGACTTTAGGATTGTATTTACGAACAAGAGCTGCCCATGAGCTTTCGCCAGTCCAAGGAATTACGTGCTCTTTATAATCATCAGTGGATCCAGTTCCACCAATAAGAAATTCATCAACATGGTATTCTTCTAGAACTTGAATCATAGCCCTATATGGATTACCATCATATTTTGATCTAGATAAACGTTCTTCTTCTACATAACGTTCTAATTTACCATCTACTAAAAATGCCATAGATCCATTATGACCTGGATTAATAGCCATAATATTATAAGTTTTATCGCTCATTACTTCACCTTCTCAGAAATATCTTTTACGATCTTATTATAAATTTCATCAATTTGCTTATCATCAAAATCAGCACAGCGATCGTTTAATCTGTCTGCTAAATGAGAATCAAATCCACCAATACGAATTGGTGAGTATACCTTTTCAACTTTTTCGTTTTCAATAGTTTGAAAGAAATCAGGGTATGTTGTATTTATGGCATATGTAGAACCCATAATTACTGTTCCTGGTGTTCCAAAACAACGCGCCATATGCTGGCCTAAGGAATCACAACCAACAAAATAATCAGCTGCTTCAATAAGCGCTGCCCATCCACGCATATCTAATTCTAATTTAAATGAAAAATCATCTTGTGGCAAATGGAATTGACGCTCTCCAAAGAAAATAAGATTATAGTCTTTTGCAAGCTTTTTGCCTAGTTTAAGATAAACGTGTGGTTCAATTGAACGAGTAGAATCATCAATAACATCTTGTCGATCAATACGAGCTGAACGACCAAAAGGTTGAATAATAATTGTTGCTTTTCTTTTGCCTTGTTGCTGTTGCATATCAGCAATAATATTAGCTGCTGTTTTTTCTTCAGCTTTATTTAAAACAAGTTGAGGTAAACCAAGATCTGAATGATCTTCGGTTTCATTAATAATTTCATCAAATGCTTCTGCTAATGAAAGAGTTTGATTATAATAACCCCAAACTCTATATGGTTCGGGCGAAATTACTTGACGATGTTTGATTTCATTATCAAATAGACCTTTTTGATCCATTGAATAAACGCGTGATTGAAATTCAGGCATTCCCCAAAGTAGAGAATCCCATCCTCCAATTACAATAATCCAATCTTCATCAGGGTGTTTTTTGTGATACTTAAGTAGGGCTGGAATAGCTGCAATTACTCTGCCCGCTCCGCCATCAATCATGAAGGCTTTGCTTCGTGTAGTCATAAATTAACTCCATAGTTTAACGTAAATCAATCAACTCATTGTTGATACTATTATATATTATACCACTCTGGAGGAATTTTGTAAACCCCTCCAGAGCATTTTTTATTCTGCTGGTGCTTCTTCTTCAGCAGCTTCTTCTTCAGCAGCTTCTTCTTCGGGTGGAGCTAGAGAAGCTTGATATACTGCTTCCGGATCAACATCATTAGCTCTTAAAACTTCCATTTCTCTTTGAATATCAAACCAAAGCTTTTTAAGTTCTGCTTCTTTAGCTAAATTATCTTCAGATCTTTCTTCAATAATTACCCTTTGAGCATCTTTAACTTCATTTACTAAATCATTTTTTTCTTTTGTCGTTAATAAGCCGAACTCATCGGGGATTTGAACCCATACAATATCTGGATGATAACGGCCTGTTGGATCGACATTGATAATTTCAACAATTGAATTATCTTCTAATCTACCATATAGCATTTTAATTTAACTCCTATTAATTCCAATATACAACAACTAGACCAGTACCACCTGCTCCGCAAAGTGTACCGCCGCCACCATAACCAGGTGTACCTCTTGGGAAGATACCACCATTATAAGCATTATTTGTAACAATTTGCTGATCACAAAGTAAGCCCATGCAACCAGATTTACCACCTCCCTGAGAAAATCCAGGAGCAATAGTGGTTGAAGAACCTTGAATACAAATTTGAGGAGAAGCTCCAATTATGCATTCAGTTGATGAGAATAAATACTCATCATCTATTTTTGGTCCATTATAAATTTCTGGTACATATGGGCTAGATCCACTTCCTCCACCAGATTCAACACTTTTCTTAATTGCTCGAGCTACATTACCGCAACAAGCATTCTGATAGCTATAATTCTGACACTGGCATCCCGCGGATAGCCCACATATTATATTACCATTTCCACCTCCGCCAATACATGGCGCAACAAATTTAAAATAACATTGGCTATCTTGATTAGGATTCGGAATAATGAAAAATTTGCATTCAGGCTCAGTACTATCATCTAAACAAGCCGTAAAATAACTACGGCAAGCCGCATTGGGAGAATAACAGAATGCCTCATATGCATGATATGGCGCACAGTTACCAGTACAACAAGCACAGATCTTGCCAGCTTCACACGTGTTCAAATAGTATTGAGTGGTTGATGCCGATCCACCAGATAAGCAGGTTTTTTGGCCAACAAAATTATTTGAAACTGAGTTAATATACAAACCAGCAGCAGATCCAACATTCAATGTAGTAGCTAGCTTAGGCTGATCGCCACCAGTATCTGCGCCTCTATAATATTCACACTCATATGTTAAACCTTGCTTTCTTTCTAACTCGGCCATCATACAAGCATAAAGCTTAAAGGAATAACAAAGTACAGCGCATTTTTCAGGAGTCCAACACATATTAGCGCATCCAAAACAGAAGTGAGTATTAATCACGCAGTTACAGCAACAATCTCCGCAATTATCCATATAAGATAATGGCAATATACAGCAATTGCAGCAGCATGTGGTTCCACCATCTACATAAATGTCACATTTAACTGCCCAGCATTTTCTTAAATACCATGCTGCAAAGTTACCTTTATATTCATGTAGAATTTCATTAAATGTGTCTTGGCTCATAACTGATGAACCACCACCTGTAGAAATAAACTTAGGAATATCTACTCCAGATGGATCAGCTCCAGGACCTGTTGTCAAGTAAGATCCAGTTACTTGGCATGGAATATTACCACATGAATTAGGTCCACCAGCAGAACCTGGAAGAACTAAATCCAGGCCATTACCACTACAAACTCCATAAGTTGTAGCATTACACCACCAATTACCGCAATCATATCCTGAACTAGTACAACAGTGACAAACAGAAATACTTTTATCTGTACATGTAGATCTCATAATAAACTGTGGGGCGCACCCAGTACAATACATACTACCATTACAATAGTATTGATAACATTTACCGCTTAAAAATGTAAGAGCAGTCAAGGTTGATTGGAATATTCCTCTTAGTCCACATACATGATCTAATACACAAACCGCGGCATTTCTCAACCATACGTTGGGGGTTGAATAACTAACAAAATCATCTATTGTCATACAAGGTCTAATTAAACATGTACAATTCATATTTGCAGCAAGATCGCAAGAATCCCAACTACTACAAGGGCGAGAACATGGTGTACCAGTACAAACTTCAGCGCATTGAACCGCGCAATGTTGATAGCAACAAATCTTTAAACAATTATTATATGAAGTAGATGTTAAATCGCATGCATTACACCCAACTTCATGACCATTTAAATGGAATGGGAAATGGAATCTCCAGTTACTGGTTGCTGCCAAATTACCGCAATAGCAAAGGCACATACCATGACCTCTAGACCATCCATCACAACCCTCACTACCATTAGAACACATTTGGCACCAGAAACAAGTACCTGCACAGCCTGGAGTTCTATTCCTACAATTTAGACTACAATATGTTTCTTTAGAAAATCCATTCCAAGGATAGCAGCATAAATTTATGGCTGGGTTTACTGGAGCTGGAGTAAAGTCAACATAATTAAATAAATTACTATTATAATAAACACATCCAGGGAAGTTACCAGTTCTTCTACCTACACTAACATCATCTGGATCAGTTTCAAATGTAACACCTTCTTCATACCAATGAGATAAAGAAGTTTCTGGTATTGCATACCAAGGGTGTTGACCCCAGCAGACTGTTGCACCATCACAGCAATAACGACCATTACCACAATTGTAGAAGAAATGCGCTGTATAGCAATTCTGCGCAAGACAATAATGTAATATAGGTTTTGTTGAAGTAGATGGCCCGGTTCCAACAAATTCGGCACACGCTCCAGGTTTACCATCGCCTAAAGGAGAACCAGAAGAAGGACCGGAATATGGCAATTCAACTTCAGCTCTAAAATCGCCACTAGAATTAAATTTACTTGGAATATGGTAGTTGGAAGTTTTACAACTAGCTTCAAATGCTGCCTTGCAATGTCCATACCATGTATTAACGCTACTATCTCTGGAACACCACATAAAACATGCAACAGTATCTTTTACAAGACATGTACACCCTTGAGTATGAAGGTTACACCAGCGAACAGTGTTAAAGCATTCCCAAGCACAGAATCCTTCTAAGCAGGCAAGAACTGAATTTTGGAAAGGCAAGCAGCAGGCTGCACAAGCGCTTACCATAAAATAGGCCGTTGCTTCCAAGCACGAACAATTCGAATAACGATCTATTACTGGGCAACTAGTGTTGCTGGTGCAACAATCACCGCAAGCGCAGCCATTACTGCAAGTAGAACTGATATAATCAACTTCATTTGAAACAATAGAAGTTGTTTGACCAGCACCACCCGTATAGTTTTTATCTCCGCCTATACCACATCCAGGCTTTTGAGCAATACAAAAGATATTGTTTCCAGATGCAGTTTCATAGCATATTGCGCCGGATGGTATTCTTGTACAACTTAGTCTACATTTATACCCTGTGCCGCAACAGCAACATATAGTGGGGAATCGACAAACACCACTTGAACCACTGACTGACGTTGATGTTATATCGTATCCACAACATCCAATTCCACCGGGAAATAATTCACAACAACAAAGGCAAGGTGCTTGAGCTCCGGTAGCAGTTATTTCAGAACCAAAGGAAGAAGATTCTTCATCATTACCTACAACAACACTAAACGTATCTCCTGGAGATACAGAGATTGTTTTTTCTGCGTATCCTCCTCCAGATCCAGCATATGCATAAAGGCAAGTTTTTAATTTTGGCAAACAATGAAAAGTACACGCATAACCACATATGCATGCTGATAAGCAATTTGCATAGCAGCAACAGCCACTAACAAAACCGCGGGCGAAAGTGCATGTATTACAATGAGTAATTGTGCTTACCGTTGCACCTTCAATAAACCCTGTAGACCCTGCGGATCCACCTCCAACAGCAAGTGCCTTAATTGACGTAACACCAGATGGCACCGTGAAGGTATACGTTCCAGGAGTGGAATAAACACATCTATTCGCAAAACCCGTAGGTACCTCTGGAGTTGCTATATATCTAGCCATTTATTATCTCCTTAAACTTCTGTCTCAATGCCATAGGCTAAAACGCCAAGATCATCTGATGTAGTATAAACTTTAATTGTTTGCCCAGCTCCAACAACAATACCGGTTTTTTCATAAACCGTAGCTGAATCTAAAACTAAATTCTTTTCTAAATAATCGGCCGGATCAGCTGGAGTATCTCCAACAGCATCTGTAAGAGATAGATCCAAAGTTGCAGCTGAACTTCCAGTATTAATAACATTCACTGTAACGACAGAATATGTACTTGCCGGTGCAGTATAAACAGTTGTTAAAGTAATAGCTGCTGGATTCACTGCTCCGAGTTTACCTGATGCCATTTAATTTCTCCATTAAAAACTTGATGCAAAATAAGCTAAACCTGCTGAAGCGCTACCACCGCCACCACCTGCAGATTCCCATTTTACTTTTGCTGTATTATAAACTTCTAATTTTCCCGCAGTGGTATTAAAGCGGAGTAATCCATTTGTTGGAGATGATGGCCTTTGAGCTTCAGTACCAACAGGAACTTGTAAGCCAGATGTACCAGTAATTGTCAATTCCGCAACACTAAAAGATCCAGTTGAATCGATTTTAGCAGAGGTAACAGCAGAATTAGCAATTTTAGCAGTTGTAACCGCAGAAGAATCTAATTTGGCAGTTGTGACTGCACCATCAGCAACATCTGTTGCTAAAACGGTACTATCAGCAATACCTGAACTTGTAATTCTTGTTAATGCCATTAACTATCTCCAGTATTTTCTTTTATTTATAAAAGAAACGATCTTGATCTCAATATTATTTATAATCATTTATGGCTTTGTTGGCCAGTCATCATCTGATAAATTAGGCCAATCATCATGACTTGTAATGTCTCTAAGAGCTTGCCGATAAGTAGCCATTTCATCAGTCATAGTAACATCTGATAATGCAGTCCAATCTGTTTCAGCTAATAATTGATCTCTTTTATTTCTATTTCTTATAGCACTACTTTCATCTAAACTGGCTTGATAGGCAGTTTCATGCTCTTCTTTTGTTGTGACGTTACCATCTTCATCTGTTGTATCAGCAAACATATCGACAATTTGCCAAGCCTCAATCCAATTTCCATTTGCATCTTGCTCAACACCATTTCTAGCAACGTTTTGGTATTGTCCTGCATCTGGCTTTGGAGATTTTAGCACGGGATCTAAATTCAATCCATCTAATGTTGCTTCTTTCCAAACTCTGGGTAGAGATACATTAGAAAAATGTTGTCTCCATTGCCCTTGTGTTTTAACTTCACCTGTTGTTCTTTCTCTATATTCAGACATTTGTTGATTCTCCTATATGTCTGTTGATTATGCTATTGCGTAGAAGATATAACTTCTGCCAGTGTCATTAAGTTCGCCATTTGTATTATTAACAATAAAACCAGAAGAGTGTGAATCTATTGTGTCAGCATTTGTTACCTCTGCGGCTGAATCATTTATCCAAAGCCTCGCATCGTTTCCTGCTACAATACCTCTTTCACTATCAAACAACCACCAATTATCCGCATGAGTATAAGACTTAGCTAACACAAACCTAGCTCCATTACTGAAACCACAGTCAATAACACGACCTGAGGTGCCATCGCCAGTATAACTTCCTACCTTAGATATACCATCAAGTGAAGCAAATAGATAGGCTATAAAAAGTCCAGTAGATGTATTTACATCGGCTGCAGATCCAACAGTAAAAACACTGTCTGTTGGAGAAGTATTATTCCACCAAGAACTCGTTACGGCTCCTGTAGTATTTCTAGTATCATCAAGCCTTAAACTAGCGGTATTTCCAACACCACTATGATAAACAGCCCAATCACCATTTGTATCTCTTCTTTTAACCCACATCATCTCAGGCGCAACTTTAAGATTGTGAGAAATGTCTCTACCCTGTACTCCATCGCCCGTGTAAGTAACGACATCAAAAAAGCCTGGAGCTCTTCTCCACATCCAAGACCAAATAGCAGCATTCCATCCTGCATCACTACTCCAACCATTCATATAGTCGAACTCATAAGAAGCTACTGTACTTTCTCCCGAGGGCAGATTTGTTGACATATAATTGATGCCTGTTAATCTAGAAGCAGCAGCCCAGTTTGCCGTATTATTATCTTGTTTGCGAAGAGCAAAATCAACTGGAAAATTTGAAACATACAATGGAGGGTTATTAGAACTTCCAACATCTTCATTATCAATTGCAAACACTTCATTTGTGTTTGTTGGCGTTGCCATTGGCCCTCTACGAATAGCCATATAGACATAATTAGCATTGGAATTCCATTGATTTTGATTAGAAAATAATGTAAATCCAGTAGGTCTTAAGATGACTCCTTCATTATAGCTTTCAGCATTATTAGCAGTGGTTCTTAATTCTCTCGTATTATTTCCAGAAGCTACTGTTTCAATCCCTCGCATATTATCAGCAATTGCAGAAAATCCGGATTGATCAATATTTTTTGCGATTATCCATTGAGGTTCCCAACCTAATTCTACGTCTACTCTAGTTCCATTTCCACCTGTATATGTACCACAATAAATAATATCTTGATCTTCATCTGGACCAAACACTCCATCTCCATCATTATGACCAAAAATATATGCTACATACTCCCAGCCATTTTGATTTGCTTCATAACCTACAGTGATATCAGTGCTTGAAGTGCCTTGTAAATAGCTTCCTTGCTCATAAGCCCCACTTGTTACTGTCCAATTAAATGCCGATCCAGTATATATGGTACCAGTATTTCTTACAGGAGAAGTTGAATCTAAAGCAAATTGTTTACCACTAGAAGCAGTATTTGCTCCTAATCCTCTATGCCAAGTCCACCAACTAGTACCACCTGTATTTGTTGATTTAATTACAACCATTCCTGGTTCAGAATCTAAAGCATGAGATATAACTTGTTGTGAATTTGTATCTCCGCTATAAGTTACAATATCAAAAAACTTAGGAGCTTTTCTAAAAGTCCAAGATGCCAAATCAATGCCATTACCATTAACAGCACCAGTAGCACCTACGGCAAAACCGGTTGCATTAAATGATTTTAAACCATATGTAGAAGCTCCGTTATATTGTGCAGTTTGCTGATTTATTGATAAACGATTATTCGCTCCCCGCGCAGTATCATAAATATGCATGTCTTCTGTAGTTGTCCGACTTTTAAAAATTACTGCTCCACCTTGACCTGCATCAGAATCATACTCTGTTCCAAGATTCGTATCAATTGTAGTACCACCATTATTAGTAAAATCTCCTCCGGTCCCTTGATTTACTCCTATTTCATATCCACTTGTCATAGGAAGATAAATGATAGGATTCAAGGCAGCAAGAGACGATGCAGAAGTAGAACCTCCATCTGCATCAATAAAAATACGGCGATTTGAAGTAGTGGATAAATCTCTATAAGTAAAGTCAAGATATAAGTGTGCTTGATTATGATCGAAATTATACCCGCCTGTTGACCTATTACCAATTGTTACAGTTGTTTGGCCAAAAGCTATAGTGTCATTTGTATAAGTATTCCATGTAACTGTTTGAGATACGTCGTTGATATAAACATGTCTATTTGAAGCATTAGTTAAATCAGCAGAAATTAATATATGGAACCACTCTCCATTATTAAATAAACGAGGGTTTGCTCCATTTACTTCACCATAAAAAATATTAGTACTGCTAGAATTTCTACCTATAAACAATAATTGGTTTTCATTTCCATAAATATTAAAGAAAAAACCATTAAAGGAAATAGTACTCCAACTTGTTATTGGATTTTTATTGAGTTGAATCCATCCACTATAAGTAAATGTTTTAGAACCACTACTAGTACCAGTTAAAGCTGAGCCACTTCTTTCAATAGGGTATTCTGTTACTCCATCGAAATGAGTTGAAGATCCTACACCAAAATTTCCTAAAGCAATATCGTTGTTTATTCCTTGGCTTTTACCATTATCTGCATTTCCCTCATAAAGATATGTGGAAAACACATCTTCTACATTTGTAGCTCCACCCGCCGCATTAGCTGCAGTTGTTCCAGCAACAGCTTGCAAAGCTTTCAATTTTACTGACATATTATATTATCCTATTGCTTGTCCTGCGATAAATCCATACCAAGTTGTTCCACCATCTCTAGTTGTAAATACAAAAACATCTTTGCCGGATGCTGTTGCTGTAGGAGTAGGTGCAGTAGCTGAAGGCCAATCAACTGAAGCAGGCCATGCCATAGTGTAACCAGATGCTGAAGCATCTTGAATTAGTTCAATTGTCATGGTATAACCAGTTCCAGATGCGGGAGGGTTTTGAAAGTTTGTAGTTGTAACAGATTCTGATAGCGTAATGCTAAATGTATTTCCAGATTCGCAATCAAAGTTTGCTGTACCAGAACTTGATGTTACTGCTACATAAGATTCATTATAAGAATCTACTAATAATTCACCAGTAATATCAACATCACCAGTATATGTTGAAATGTCTATAGAAGTTAAATAAGATTGTAAATCTGAAATTTGAGATTCGGTAATACTTAAAGCAGCTTGGTGTTGAGTAACAGCAGATTCTGGAACATTAGCATCTGGAATATTGGCCCAAGTAACAGCGGATGATAAATCATTTGTTTCAGTATAACTCGTCAAATATGTGTCTGCTAATTTTGCTGCAGTAACAGCACCATCTACAATTGCTGTAGTGTCAACTGCACTAGTTCCCATTTTATCTACAGTAACAGATCCATCGGGAATGGCGCCGATATTTAATACGTTACCTAAGATAACCGCAAAGAAACTTGAACCAGATGCTGGAGCTTCAGTAAATGTAATGGTATTACTTAGAACATCATATGCTTCATATGGTTCTTGGAAAACACCATCAATAGATACCAAAATATTTTCGGCTCTAACCGGATATTTTGCTATACTATTCTTTGTAAGATTGAAGGTGACATCGGTCCCGTTAAACCCAGACGAGATATCATCTACATGAGTGTAGGCTCCGAGTAGAGGAC
>Ga0181591_10001125_pt1 | contig 22575 bp, 28 predicted proteins | sample 071ome_33_FD_133757 | JGI IMG/M metagenome (GOLD analysis project Ga0181591, IMG submission 133757) | Coastal salt marsh microbial communities from the Groves Creek Marsh, Skidaway Island, Georgia - 071412AT metaG (megahit assembly) | ecosystem: Environmental > Aquatic > Marine > Intertidal...
AACACGATATGTAGACGTGTTCAATGGGTCTGAAACCCGCAGATTTCTGCGGTTTTATTTTGAGGTTTCCAAAACAGTTGCCAAAAACGTGCAAAAATCCTGAAAAAAAGGTGATAGACCCCTGTCTGCCAAATGGGCGGGGGCGGGTTTGATTTCAATACCCCCCTTAAAAAAAATTGTGAAAAAAATCAAGGCGGTATAATTATTCGTTTGAAATCCTTTACAGTATAAAGTATAAATGATGATAACATACCCTGAGTATGTTTGTTATATTCTACATATATCAAGTTCTTAAAAACTAAAACCCCTGTTCACCCACAACTTGTGCTCAGGGGTTTTTCTATTATATAATAATTTTTGGACATAGTTTTTTAACTCCGCAAGTTTGGGCTATGTCCATTTTCAATTTAAAATATGGCTAAAGTAATTAGAGATGCGGCAGACACTCTAATCGCCTTGCGTAACAATCCTGTATTATTTGTGCAAACTGTACTACAAGCTGAACCACAAAAGTGGCAACGTGAGGCATTAGATCTAATCGCAAAACACAACAGACTCGCAATACGTTCCGGGCACGCAGTAGGTAAGACAACTTTCTTGTCGTTCTGCGTACTTTGGTTTTTAACGACACGTCCCCCATGTAAAATTGCGTGTACAGCGAATAGTGCATCTCAGCTAGAACAAATATTATGGTCTGAAATCCAAAAGTGGCACAAAATGATGCCCAAAGGTTTTCAAGATGAGTTTGAATTTCGTACCGACAAGATCACACTAAAAAACGCACCTGATAGTTTTTGTGTGGCAAGAACGAGTAGACGTGAAAATCCGGAGGCACTACAAGGTTTCCATTCACCCAATATGCTGTTTATCATTGATGAGGCATCAGGTGTACCCGATGTTATATTCGAGGTCGCTCAGGGAGCTATGTCGACACATAATGCGAAAACGATTATGGTTGGTAACCCCAACCGGGCATCGGGTTTTTTCTATGATGCGTTCTATCGAAATTCTGAATCATGGCAAACAATGACTGTATCGTGTGCAGATGCCGATACTGTCGACCCCCAATATATTGATGATATGAAACGTCAATATGGTGAGGACTCCAATGTATTTCGAGTACGTGTACTTGGCTTACCCCCTACAACTGATGACAATGCGATTATGGGTCGTGTCCTCGTTGAGTCGGCAGTAGGTAGGGACGTTGAGGCAACCAACGTCTTACCTGTTTGGGGAATTGATATAGCTCGTATGGGTTCAGATCGATGTGCATTGTGTAAACGTAAGGGAAACGTCATTACCGAGCCAATCAAGCATTGGGGTGGCAAGGATTTGATGGAAACTGTAGGTATCATCGTTGCTGAGTATGAATCAACCCCTTACAAAGACCGACCTAGTGAAATTCTGATCGATTCGATTGGTTTGGGTGCAGGTGTGGTAGATAGGCTCGTTGAGCTCGATTTACCGGCACGTGGCATCAATGTTGCTGAGAGTTCGAGTATGAATGATCGATATATGCGTTTGCGTGATGAGCTATGGTTTAAATGCCGGGAATGGCTAGAGCAAAAAGATGTACTAATACCCGATCAAGAGGAGCTCGTTAACGAGCTGACTGCGGTGCAATATGAGATTTTATCGAGCGGTAAGTTCAAAGTCGAAAGTAAAGAGCAAATGAAAAAACGTGGTTATCGATCACCGGATATTGCTGATGCATTGATGCTGACGTTTGCAGGTATGGCTGTTCGAGCATCAGGCAGCGGTGCAGGTTACAAATTCAATCAAAAGATTGATTATGGAAATAGTGGTTGGATAGTATGAGTAATATCATCAAATTTCCAAGTCCTACCCACACAAAAGAATATTACGAATTATTAGATAATGACGATGTTAATGATGCTTATAATTTTTTCGGTGAGATCATTACTGATCTAATGGTTCAAGGGATAGCAAGCGGTGACACGATTGCAACTGCGTTGTGTATGTTATCGCACGATATACTCAAGGGACAGAATATGGAAGATGACGATATCGAGATATTCGTAGACACGATATTCCCAAGAAATGGTTACAAATTTGATTTAGATTAACGTGAAAGTATTAAGCCTCTTTGATGGAATGGCTTGTGCTCGTGTTGCTATAGAAAGATGCGGTTTTGACGTAGATAAATATTATGCGTCAGAAGTCGACAAATATGCAATACAAGTAGCAAAAGCCAATTATCCTGACATTGTACATATTGGTGATGTAAGGGAGGTGAGGGGTGATCTATATCAAAATATCGATTTATTGTGTGGTGGCAGTCCTTGTCAAGGTTTTAGCTTTGCAGGGAAACAACTTAATTTTGATGACCCTCGTTCAGCGTTGTTTTTTGAGTTTGTACGTGTACTAAAAGAATGTAGACCAAAATATTTTCTACTCGAAAATGTTCGTATGAAAAAAGAATACCAAGATGTCATAACAGAACATCTCGGTGTTGAGCCTATTATGATTAATAGTTCACTCGTATCTGCACAGAATAGGGTGCGTTTGTATTGGACGAACATTCCAAATATTAGGCAACCAGATGATAGGGGTATTGTATTACGTGATATTCTCGAAAATAATGAAGTCGCAGATCTAGTTATTAATCAAGGGAAAGAAACATATCGTTCTAATATAGAAAAATCCCATTGTTTGATGGCAAGAGATTACAAAGGCTTCGGGAATCAGTCAATGACTGGAGTACGTGAAAAATCAGATAAACCGATGCAAGTCGGAAATGCATCGGATATAAACGGACACGATATGATTAAAAGAATATACAGTCCTGATGGCAAGAGTCCGACACTTACTTCTATGCAAGGTGGTAACACAGAGCCTAAAGTGGCTATTGGGGCTGCTGGATTACATTTTTCTCATGGTTTAGAGAGCGGTCGTAGGTTGAAAGATGGGAAAAACTTATCACGAAATTACTCAGAGGGTTCAAGAGTTTATAAAACTAGTGGCAAGGCTGCTACTCTTACAGCACAATCAAAAGGTGGAAAGGGTGGACATAGTGGTTTATATAGGAATGAATTTTTCTATCGTAAGCTGACACCTTTAGAATGTGAACGACTGCAAACACTACCTGACAACTATACAGAGGGTGTATCAAATACCCAACGATACAAGATGATTGGGAATGGTTGGACAGTTGATGTAATTGCGTGGATTTTAAAGAATTTAGATTAACCACCTACTAATAAAAGAACACGCATTTAAATCCCTTTTTTGAATAGCTTTTTAAACGTAGGTGGAACAATTTGGAGGTCAATATGCCGGGCAAAAGTAAAGGTTTATACGATAACATTCACGCAAAAAGAAAACGCATAAAAGCAGGCAGCAAAGAACGCATGAGAAGTGCAAAAAGCAGTAAAGCACCTAAGAGAGATGATTTTAGAAAAGCTGCTAAGACTGCCAAGAAAAAATATTAATGGCTAAGGTCAAAGAAGTTAAGCTGCATGAACCTACAATAAAAGGTACATCGCAAGGTCGTAGACCCATAACTTCGACAATGAATAAAGCTAAAAGACGCAGCTTAAAAAAATATCGAGGACAAGGCAGATAATGGCTAAAGACCCAAGATTAGAACGTGTTGGTGTTGATGGTTATAACAAACCGAAAAGAACCCCAAATCACCCTACAAAGTCACACGTGGTCGTAGCGAAATCCGGTGATCAGGTTAAAACCATACGTTTTGGTCAACAAGGTGTTAAGGGTGCAGGTAAGAACCCTAAGTCCGAAAGTGAAAAGAATAGAAAGAAGTCGTTTAAAGCACGACACGCAGAAAACATTAAAAAGGGCAAAATGTCCGCTGCATATTGGGCGAACAGAGTGAAATGGTGATATGCCAAAAAGGGATAAGCGAACGATTGAGGGCATCAAGGCTGAGCTCGAGGTTCAATTAGAGTTTACTGAAAATCCCGACCTGCTCGTATTTGTTCCATTAATGGGATTAGGGTTGATCGATATCGTGACGTTAGATCGTAACACCGGTGAGTTCAAGGCATACGATGTAAAAGCACGCAGCATCAGACAATCAAATTATTTAGCTAAAGATGGCAGCCTAAGAAACACTAAAGGCAAGACCATACTTAGACCTCGTAGTGAGGAGCAGAAACGTTTGGGTGTAGAGATCATATACCCACGACAAAAGGGCGATTAATGAAGAACATATTTGTATGGAATAAAATCAGCACAATAACTGTTGATGTTTTTGTTGATAATGAGCAAATAAGTACCGATTATCCGATTGATAAGTTTACAAAATATTTACCGAAATGGTTTCACTCATTACACCCAACAGAAATTGTTGATGATGGTATGCATAAGATAAAAAGACCTACGTTCAAAAGGTGTGATGGTTTTATCAGTATGTTTCATAATATGTTTGTGTTGCCCATGTGGGCAGATTTATGCATCATAATTAATGAAGATAATACATATACTTGGAAATATCCCGCATCTGTTTTTAATTATGGTATGTCGGAACATAGTGTTTTGCAGACAGGCGGTGCATTTTTACCATTGTATCATTTAAAAATACACTCGCCTTATATGTTGCGTTGTAGGAAAGATATATCATTTTATTTCTCACAAGCTGTTTATTCTCATAACCATTATGAAAATAGATTATTGATGCCGTCAGGTGCTGTCAGTTTTAAAAACCAACCTGCAACACACATAAATTGTTTTTTTGAGGTTGGTAAACAGTACGACTTCATTGCAGGGCAGCCGATGATGTATATAACCCCTATGACTGAAAAAAGAGTAGTTTTTAAGCACCATGTTCTGACTACTTCTGAGTATGAGGATTTGAAGAAAAAACATTACCCAAATAAATTTAATGGTTATTACAAGGATTTGAACAAAAGAAGAAAGGGACAGTAATGATCAAGAGAGATAAGTCTATTGATAAATCTACATTTATTGGCGGATATTATATTGACCCTGTCGTTTGTGATCTGATGGTTGATTACTTCGAAACAAACAAAGAGATGGCTGCATCAGGCAATACAATAAGTCAAGGGAAATTAGTGGTCAACAAAGATGCGAAAGACTCGCTTGATATAGGTTTTGGTAAAGATGAAATGCACCAACCAATAAGATCGTATCGCATTGAATTACAGAAATGCTTAGACGCTTATACGAAAGATTTTGAATATGTAAATGGAATGTCACATTTCAATATAGATACAATGACGAACATACAATATTACCCACCGGGAGGTGGTTTTAAGAGGTGGCATTTTGAGAGGTTAGGTAAAGCAACAAGCAATAAATGTTTGGCTTTTTTAACTTATTTAAATGATTTGGAAAATGGCGGTACAGAATTTTATTACCAAAAGTTAAAAACAAAAGCAGAAAAAGGACTCACAATAATATTTCCAACTGATTGGACACATACACATAGAGGTGTCGTAAGTGACAGTCAGGAAAAATACATTGTTGCAGGGTGGTATAGCTATATAGGGGATTAGAAAAGAGGTCATCGTGAAAGTTTATATAAAAAAAATGCTGATGGAACATAGCAAGCATCACAGTAAGAAACACATGGCACAAATGAAAAAAGATATAAAAAATGGTTCGACTTTTAAAGCTGCACACCAAAAAGCAATGAAGAAAGTAGGAAAATAATGCCGAAAATGGACGACAATAATTTTCAGTCACTGATCAATGACCACATGGTCGATGCAGTGAATTACTACGATACTGAATACTCATTAGATCGATCTGAAACATTAGATTATTATCTTGGTGAGCCATTCGGCAATGAAGTAGAAAACAGATCACAAGTGGTCGCTACAGAAGTGTCTGATACAATCGAATACATCATGCCTCAGCTCATGAAAGTATTTCAATCATCAGATAAGTTTGCTCATTTTGTTGCACGTAATCCTGAAGATGTGAAAGCTGCCGAACAGGCAACCGATCTTGTTAATTATGTCATCAATAATGATAATAATGGTTTTGTGAATATTTATAATTGGTTCAAAGATTCACTGCTGTTTAAGATTGGTGTCTTAAAGGTATTTTGGGAAGAAAACATACAAACTGTTGAGGAGTCATATCAGAACCTCAGCGAAGATGAATTAACAATGTTGGTTGATGATGACGATATAGAAATCGTGTCACAATCTATGAATGAGATAGGTATCGCAGATGATGGTGATGATGGTGATGATGCTATTGACCCTGATAACCAAATTCCACTTTTGGTAAGTTATGACGTTGATGTAAAAAGACGTAAAAATAGTGGTCGTGTAAAAATCATGAACGTACCACCTGAAGAATTTTTATTCTCAAGACGTTCAGTATCATTAGAAACAGCAGATTTTGTTGCACATAGATCAAGCATGAAAGTCGGTGATCTTGTCGATCTTGGTTATGATTATGACACTGTATTATCGAAGTCAGGCTATAACGAGATCGATAACGAGGCTGAAGTACAACAACGTTTCCAACAAGTTGAGTCAGGCACTCGTTCAGAAAGTAAAAACGACCCAACAATGCATGAATGTTTGGTCAATGAAATTTATATACGTGCAGACTATGATGGCGATGGTATTCCTGAGCTTAGACGTGTTTTATGCATTGGTGAAGAAAATTTCGTATTAGAAAACGAGGCATTTGATCATATACCATTCTGCATCTTATCACCGATACTGATGCCACATAGAATGGTCGGTCGCTCAGTCGCAGAAATGGTTAAAGATCTGCAGCTTATTAAATCTACAATTTTAAGACAGCTGCTCGATAATATGTACCTCACAAATAATTCACGTGTTGGTGTTGTCGAGGGGCAAGTTAACTTAGAAGATCTATTATCTGCAAGACCGGGCAATATTGTACGCATGAGAGCTCCGGGAATGGTGCAGCCGCTTGCAGTACCTCAAATTGGTACAAGTGGTTTCAATATGCTCGAATATATAGATCAGGTCAGAGATCAACGTACAGGCTTTTCAAAAGCATCATTGGGTTTAGACCCAAAAGTTTTACAATCGACTACTGCACAGGCTGTAAATTCAACTATACAGGGTGCTCAGCTCAAGACTGAGATGATTGCACGTGTATTCGCTGAAACAGGCTGCAAAGATTTAGCAAAAACAGTTCTATTACTATGTCAGAAACACATGATGAAATCACGCATCATTCGCATACGTAATGAATATGTTGATGTAGACCCAAGAGAATGGGACAACGAATTTGATATATCAGTTGATGTTGGACTTGGTAATGGTAAAGAAGATGAAAAGATGCAAATGCTGCTGCAGATTGCAGGCAAACAAGAGCAGCTCATTCAGCAATTAGGAATGGACAATCCTGTAGTCAAACCAAGTCAATATGTCACAACACTTGCTAAGATTGTCGAGATGGCAGGATTTAAAGACACAACACAATTTTTTAATTCTGCTGAGGCAATAGATCAAGCACTAGCTGAGAAACAACAGCAGCAAGCTAATGCAGCAAACCCTGCGGGCATGGCACAAATGCAAGCTCAAATGCAAACTGATATCGAGCGACAAAAACTACAAGCGGATATCGCATTAGAGAGAGAAAAAATGATGCTAGAGATCGAGCTAGAGAGAGAAAAAATGCAGCAACAATTAATGTTAAGACGTGAGGAGCTGCAAGCAGAATTAGATCTAAGACAACAAAAAATATCATTAGGTGGGGACGTTAGTACGAATTTACCTAAAGCATAAGGGAAGATTTTATGGGTTTAGATGACGAAAGACAACGTGGTTTATTAGCGGAAACATTACGCAATAATCCATTACTGACAGAGATTTTTACAGTTTTAAAAGATTCTTATATCACCGATTGGTCAACGACCGAACCAAGTGATTTTGAGAAAAGGGAACAGGCTTTTTATTTGCTAAGAGCACTGAATGAGATCGAGGGTCAAATAGACTCATTGATCGCAACCGGTAAATTAGCATCGCAGCAAATTGAAAGCATTGTTCGTAAAAAATAACAACAATGGAGTAAAAAACATGGCTAGTATTCCTAACGATGGAACAAGCACTGAAAATATTGCATTAGATAAAACAGATGCAGTAAATTTACTTTTGAATAGAGATAACACCCCTAGTCAGGCAAGTGAGGATATTCAAGAGTCGAACGACACCCCTGAGGTGTCCGCTGAAGAAACCCCAAACGAAATTGAGTCAGAAGTCGATGACCAAGCTGATTATTTCGATGAGGAGGAAGAAAGCGAACAGTATGACGAAGAAACTGATGAAGAAGAAGTCACTGTATATTTAGCTAAGGTTGATGGTGAGGAGGTCGAAGTAACTGCTGATGATCTCATCAAGTCCTATCAAATCGAGGCGACTGCTCAGAAACGATTGCGTGAGGCAGCTGAGGAACGTAAAAAAGTCCAAGCAGACTTGCAGCAAGTTGAGGCAGAGAGGAAATATTATGCTGAAAATCTTGAGCTACTGAAAAATGCTTTGACCCAAATGGAACAAGGTAATCGATCAGAGCAAGAGTGGGCAGAGCTCTATCAACGTGACCCTATTACTTATATGAAAGAAAAAGAGGACGCACGTGATAAGCAGGCAAAATTGCAAGCATTGCAACAAGAGCAAATGGCATTACATCAACGTCATATCGAAACCGAACAGGCAAAACTCTTAGAGAGAATACCTGAATGGAAAGACAATGATGTAGCTGCTAAAGAACGTTCAGGCATTGTTACTTATGCTAAGCGATTTGGTTTTACTGACCAAGAGATTGCAGCAACTACCGATAGTCGTGTTGTCGACTTACTCAGACGTGCCTACCTTTACGATGCACTACAATCACGTAAACCAACCGCAACGAAAAAGGTAAAGAAAGCACCGAAGATGATCAAGTCCGGTCAACCGAAATCTAAAGTAAATGTTTCCGAACAAAACCGAAAATCGGCTTTTGATAAATTAAGTTCGAGCGGTCGCAAAGAAGATGCGGTCGCATATTTACTAACTAAATAACTGATTAAGGAAAATTACAATGGCAACATATACTACTACTAGTGCTGTTGGTGAGAGAGAAGATCTATCCGATGTGATATATCGTATTGACCCTAGTGAAACACCATTGGTAACAGCAATGGCTAAAGAAACCACTTCAGGTGTAACAACTGAGTGGCAAGTACAAGAGTTAGCTGCAGCATCTGCAACTAACTATGTAAACGAGGGTGCAGATTACTCTTATGTAAACCCAACAGCTACAACAAGACTTAGCAACATTCACCAAATCGCAGCTCAAGCAGCATCTGTTTCAGGTACTCTTGATGTTGTAGATAAAGCAGGTAGAGATAAAGAAACTGCATACGTGAAAGTGATTAAAGGTCTTGAGCAAAGACGTGATATTGAAAAATCACTATTTGCAAACGAGGCTAAATCAGCATCTGACCCAAGAAAAACAGCTAAACTGATCACTTGGATTACAAATGGTTCAGTATCTGCTGATGCGTCTACATCATTCGCAACAGGCGATGGCTCAGATACAGCAGACGTAACAGCTGCATCTGCTGATGCACTAACACTAGCTAAAATCGATACAGCTATTAAAGCAGCTTACATTGATGGTGGTTCACCAACTATGTTGGTTATGTCACCAACAAACAAAGTAAACTTTAGTGGTTTATCATCAGGTTCAGTAGCTACTAACCAAATCACATCAACAGCTCCAAAAGAGGCATCAATCGTTGGTTCTGTTTCTCTATACCTATCAGACTTTGGTACATTAGAGGCAGTTGTTGATAGACAATTAGGTGATGGCGAAATGTATGTGATCGATAAAGACTATGTATGTCTTGGTTTCTTACCGGGCAGACAATTTAGTGTTTCAGATGTAGCACCTACAGGTGATGCAACTAAATTCGCAATTATTTCCGAATATGCACTAATCGTAAGAGCTCCAAAAGCTCATGCAGCAATTATCGGTCTATCAGGCTCATAATAGCAAAAAAGAAGTGGGTGTTGCTCCCTTGCACCCACTTCACTACTTAAGGGTAAAAATATGAAAAAAGTTATTTCGACAGATGGCATTTCCAAAAAAACAACAATGGAATTTGATGCCACACAACAAGAATATATTATTAAGACAGAGCAGAAAGTTGACCCGGTAAAAGATTTAGCGAAAGCACAATTAGCTGAACATAGACCGGGCGATATGATCGGCAATACTCAAAAGCATTGGCAAAAAATTGGTGAGATACCTGCTGTCTTATATCACGATTTATTACAAAAGTTTGGTAGTCCTGCTCAAAATCCAAAGGCATGGTATCGATGGTTACAAGATGCAGACAATCAAGCATTTCGAACAACTAATGGTAGGTTAATTTAATGGCACTTAGTACGTATAGTGATCTCAAAACTGCGATAGCTAATTTTTTAGCACGTGATGATTTGACTTCACAAATTCCTGATTTCATAAGATTAGCAGAGGCACGCATGAGTCGTGAGCTTGATGCTCGTTCTATGGAAAAAAGAGCACAAGCTACAACTGTTGCAGGTGATGGTTATATATCGCTGCCAACAGATTTACGTGAGATCAGAAATGTACAACTAAATACCGACCCTGTAGATACTCTTGAATATTACACGATGCAAATGTTAAACACGCATTACTCAGGACAGGGTCAGGGCAAACCTAAGGCATACACAATAGTCGGTACTGAAATTGCATTAAAACCGATACCCGATGCCGCCTATACATTAGAGATCGTTTATGGCGAAAATGTACAAGCACTGAGCGATGAGGACACAAACAATACTATTTTATTAAGACACCCTGACGCATATTTATATGGGTCATTAATGAACGCATATACATACTTGATGGACGAACAAAGAGCCCAACAATACGATGCGTTATTCAGTAGAATCATGGACGAGATCATTCGTGATACCGAAAGAGCACGATATGGGGGAGTGCTATCAATGAAAACAACTTATAGAGGAAAATAACAATGTCAGCTATGTCAGATTATTTAGAGAATAAAGTCTTAGACCACGTTCTCGGAACAACAGCATACACAATGCCAACAACTGTATATGTCGGACTTGCTACTGCAAGTTTTGGCGATGATAACTCAGGTACAGAATTATCAGGCGGTGCATACGCAAGACAATCCATCGCATTTGATGCTGCAGCTAGTGGAACAACAGACAATAGTGCTGCTGTCGACTTTCCGGTAGCAACAGCGAATTGGGGCACAATCTCAAACTACGGGTTATTCGATGCATCATCAGGTGGTAATCTTTTAATACATGGTGCGTTTACATCATCTAAGACAGTTGAAACAGGCGATGTGTTAAGAATTGGTGCAGGCGAGTTAGATATAACTGCTGCATAAGGTTTTAACCGATGGCAACCTTAGAAGAATTAGATGCGAGAGGCACGTTAGAACAACTTGACTCTTATGGCACGTTAGAGCAGCTCGATGCTGTTGACCCGCCAATATATATATCTAGTTCTATCTCTATAGCACTTACAACAACTGCTGCACTTATATATGATGCTTTTACCTGTCCACTTGAAACATTGGACTCTTTTGGTGACCTAGAATCATTAGACAGTTTTGGTTCACTCGAAGATCTAAACTTTTTAGAGCCGATCAATATATCAGGTACAGGTTTGTTCTCGATGGTATCGAGTTCAGCTACTCCAACTTTGTTGAAACTGTCAGCAACTTTAGAGCAGCTTGATGCTTATGGTACGTTGGAGGAATTAGATGCATTTGGAAATGGCACATTAGAGCATCTTAACTTCTTAGTCGTACACGAGGCAAGTGCAGCCGATAGTATTGCCATGACTGAAACTGCTAATGCAATTAGAGTACCAACTGTTAGTGCTAGTGACACATTATCTTTAGCAACAACAGCAACGTCTAATTTCTTAGTTAATATTGATGGTACAGGTGCTATTTCAATTAGTGCTGCATCAACAATCGATAGGTTTAGGACTGTTAACGATCAAGCAGATATTGCCATAACTGCGGTGATACCAAGATTTACAAAATTTATGTCACCGAGTTTTGTTACAGCAAATCTAGTTATGAGCGGTGAGTGCCTATTTCAAAGACGTAGATTCTTATCAGGCTCAACAAGTATTTCAATAAATACAAATATGTTAGCCGAGATACTAGGTGAAACGTGGACTGACGTAACAGGTCGAAGTGTTACTTGGAGTGTTTTACAATGATAGATTTTGGCGAATGGCTACCTGATCAAAGTGATCTTGCAAATGCAGGTGTACTTGAGGCAAAAAATGTAGTACCTGCTGCAAGAGGTTATAGACCTTTTAATTCATTGTCGGAAGTATCAGGTGCTGCAGATAATTATTTGCGTTCGATGTTTGCTACACGAGATCAAACAGGCGAAAATCTCATTTTTGCAGGTGATAATGCGAAAATTTATAAATACAGTACCGCTGACTCAAGTTTAGCGAATGTGTCACAATCAGGTAATTACAATTTACAAACAAGCGAAAAATGGAAGTTTGCACGTTTTGGCAATAATTTGTTAGCTGCAGGTGGTCACGCACAAATATTACAGAATTTTGAAATAGGCAGCAGTAGTTTGTTTGCTGATATTACAGGTGCACCGGCAGCACGATATATGGCATCAGTAAGAGATTTTATTGTATGCGGCAATGTGGCTTATGGTGGTAATACACATCAAGAAAGATTATATTGGAGTGCTATCAATGACAGCCAATCTTGGACGATTGGAACAAATCAATCCGATATACAAGACATTGCAGATTCCGGTGTAATAACCGGTATCGTGGGCGGACAATTCGGAGTTGTATTTACACAACGTGGCATATCAAGACTTGAGTATGTTGGTTCACCAATCATATTCTCGATCGAACGTGTCGAAACTACACAAGGGTGTGAGATACCGGGAAGTATAGTTGCTATTGGTACTAATGCTATTTTCTATATATCACAAAATGGTTTCTTCATGTTTGATGGCAGCCGATCAATACCGATAGGTGCTGAGAAAGTTGATAATTGGTTTTATGATAATTTTGATAATACTTATGTAAATAAAGTTACATCAGCTATAGACCCTAACAATCAAATAGTTATGTGGTCATTTGTATCAAATGATAGCAATGATGGTGTCCCTGATAAGATACTTGTTTATAATTATGCTGTAAATAAATGGTCAGTGATTGAAGTATCACATGAGTCATTAGGTGTCGTATTATTACCGGGTTATACATTAGAGCAGCTCGACAATATCAATATCGATTTAGATCAACACACGACTACACTTGATAGTGCCTTGTATGCCGGTGAAAATTATACATTAGCTGCATCGAAAGATAGTAAGATACATAGTTTTACAGGTGCATTACTTGATGCAACAATTACGACAAAAGAGTTTGAAGTTGCACCGATGAGATCATCAGTGATTTATTCGGTAACACCTTATGTTACCGCTAAAAATCCTGCAGTGCAGCCAACTTTATCGATAAGTGTGGGCAGCCGCAGCAGACAGATTGACGATGTTAGTTTTACAAATGCAGGTACAATCACAGCGGATAACTTATGCAACGTCAGATCAAGCGGACGATATCATAGAGTGAAAATAGAAACTTCAGGTGATTTTCGTTATGCACTTGGTGTCGATATAGATGCGAAACCATTAGGCAGACGATAATGCCTGATTATAACTATAGAAAGATACCACCTGAGGGCGGTAATCCGAGAGATGTTGCAAGTGCTGTCAATCTGCTGATTGATGGAAAAAATAATGCAAAAGGTGACGTTACATTAACAGCAAGTTCTACAACTACTGTTGTTTCAGATTTTCGTGCAGGTGAGGATAGTGTGATTTTATTTACACCAACTAGTGCAAACGCAGCTGCCGAAATTGGTGGTGGTACAATGTACATATCATCACGTAGTCAAAATTCATTTACGATTACACACGCAAATAATGCACAAACCGATAGGACATTTATTTACACAATTACAGGTTAAAGGGGTCAAGGGACATGAAATTTATACCGATACCAAAAGAACATATCGATAATATGTGGGAGCATATTGAACCAACATTGCATCGAGCTGTAGGACTAACACCTGATCGTATAGACACAAACAATGTACGTGATGCAGCGAAAGAGGGTATCTATTTATTATGGATAGTATTCGAGGAAAAAGAAAACACTCGATATATCGAGGCAGTGTTAACGACACGAATTGTTGACTATCCGAAAAGCAGGGCATTAGCAGTTGATTTTGTAGCAGGTAGACGCATGAAAGAATGGCTGCCTGTTGTAATGCCAATATTAGAAGAAGTTGGGAACAAAAATGATTGTAACCACATCGAGGGTTATGGTCGTAGAGCATGGTTTAAATATTTACAAAACTATGATTGGAAACCACGACACGTCCAATTTGAAAAGAGGTTAAAATGAGTAAAGGCAGTAGCAGACCCGCAACACAAGTGACAAGCTATCAGATACCTGACTATGTGACTCAAAATCAGGAAGAAGTTTTTAGTGCAGCTAGAAATTTCTCACCGCAAGTCTATCAAGGTGCACGATATGCAGATGTTAACCCATACGAAACACAACAGATTATGGGACTTGGTAATTTTGGTGCAGATAATGTTCAGACTTATCAAAATACAGTTAATAGTTTACTTGGTGCTAATTATGGAAATCCTGATTTATTGAGATCAGAATATAGTCGTCCTTTGGGTGCACAATATCTAAACCAAGTGATCGATGATCGGCTTGCGAATGTTACAAATGACATTACATCACAATATTCAGCTGCAGGACGATTAGGTAGTGATGCATTTGGTTCAGCATTAGGTCGTGGCATAGGTAATGCAGTTGCACCATTATTACAACAACAAGAGAATTTAGAGGCTCAACGTAGAGCACAACTAGCAGCACAAATCATCGATGCAGAGAGAGCTCAGGGTGCACAACAAGCTGCGTTTGCAAGCATGATACCGCAAGCTCAAGATTTAGCATTGCAACAACTAGGTGCAATCGGTACTGCAGGTGATCTACAACGTACACAAGACGAACGATCAATTATGGCAGCACAACAACAATTAGCTGAGCAGAACGCAGCAGATACAGCACAATTAAATGCACTCTTATCTGCAGCAGGTGCAGGTAATATTGGAATTGGCTCTACAACAACACAAACCGCTGCAAGTAATCCAATGGGTGATGGATTATTAGGTGCAGGGTTATTGGCTAAGGCATTATTTTTCTAGGTAACAAATATGGCATACGATTACGAGTCAGCGATACGAGGTGCAATAAGCGATACAGCTTTTAGCTCCAAGAACGTTCGTAAACCAAGTAAGAAAAAGAGTAGCAGTTCTAATAGTGCTGCTGTTGTGCCTACAGCAAAACCAAGTCAGAATGTTTTATTATCGAACATATCTAATAAAGATATCGAGAAAATGAGGATTTCTGATTTTAAAAAAGATAGATTAATCAGGGATAAAAGAGCACTTGATTATGCACCGGGCGGTAAATGGGAAGATAATTTTGTAAATAAATTACTACCGGGTGTGAATGATAAATACTCATTATTGTCAAATGATCAGTTAGCAGATTGGTATAGCAGTCGTGGACTTGAGCCAAAAGATTATAGCAAACCGGGTAACATTATTACAGGTGTGTTGAAGTTCACACCCGGTAACATAATCAGGACAATATTATCAGGTGATAAAAAAGACGACATTGTTGAGAATACACCTACTATCGATGAAAGTCAGCAAACACCTGAAGAATTATTCAACTTTGCACAAAACATGAGTCGTAGTGTTAAAGATGCAGCTGCAAGCAGTGATGATGGTTTCATTAGTGGTCTATTAAACGTTGCTAACGATATGCGTTCAATCGAACCTACACCGGGAAGATCTTTTGATCAGCCTTATACAAGTTCATTACCAACTTCACGAACAGATAGTATGGTTGATTATCAAAATAGATTTCCGAGTTTATTATTAGGAAGTGGTGTTAATGTGCCACGTGATAACTTCGATATACCGACTGAGATGCCTGTTGTCGAAGAAGTCACACCACCATCATTACCATATATGGATTATCTACCATTAATTGATGCTGCAAATGTTGGGCAAGATTATACGACAATGATCAGACCTGAAGTTGATTTCAGATTAGGTATATCCCCAATGAATAAAATATTATTCGTAGGTGATAAGAATCAAGAAATGCTCGACAATTTAAATAGCGGGTTATTGGCAGGATATAATGTCGAGCTCGATCAAGGGTTAGGCAGACAATATGGCAACATGACTTTGGAAAACCCATTAGAATATAAAGCATATCAAGAGAGTGATGGGAAGATTGGCAGCCCACCTCAGTTCACAAATGCATCAGCTCAGTTATTAGGTTACACACCTGCAGCTGATGGTGTTGGTGATAATATTATACCTTATTACGATATGACTTATGGGCAGCAATTAGATTACCAACAAATGATGCAAGATCTTAGAGATAGAGCTGCACAAAACAATTTACAATTAAACTTATTAGGATATTAGCATGGCATATATAGACGATTATTTGGCAAGAATAGGTGGATTGGGCATGACTCCTAGAAACGCAAGTCCTTACACATCACCTCAATCGTTTCAAAGTGCATTTGGCACAACACCTGTAAACATTGGTGGTATGAGTGGATTACCGGGTGGTACAGCTCCTATTGCAAAAACTACAGGTATTAGTCCAATGAGAGGCATAGGTTTCGGAGGTATAGCAAACCCGACAACCCCACCAATGCCACCAAGAGGTTTTGGAACACGAGTTGCTGATTTATTTAAAGATCAAAATAAGTTTGCAGATGCATTAACAGGTTTGGCATTACTATCAGGCACACCAAGTGATCGTGCATTAGGTATTAGACAAGCATTACAACCGACTACACCAAAATCAAGCAGCATCGGAACAATCTTAAATGTTTATGATCAACAAGGACAATTCGTAAGGCAAATTACAAGTAAAGATCAGGCATTAGCCGATCAATATTTAAGTCAGGGATATAAAGTTTTACCTGCTGATTCCACACAATTAAGCAATATGGGAGTTGAACGTGGTGATGTTGAGAAAGAAACAAATTATGACCCTACAACAGGCGAAACAACTTACTTCGGCACTAGGTTAGTTGAACAAAAAGCAGCTAGACGTAAAATTGCTAGTACAAGAGATGCTATCATTGAGGCTGCTAATAAAAAAATTCAACAAATAAATACTGCTATATCACTAACAAGAAAGAACACGTCAACAGCGACCAACCTTGCCGATACACTAATTTTTGACAGGCTCAGCGGCAGTGATCAAGCGGTATTACGTGGTGAGCTTAGTTCTATTTCCGGTTCTAACTTTGTTGATGTAATTAACGCAATGAAACAAGCAAGTGCAAATGGCGGTGCGTTAGGTTCAGTATCTGAAACAGAATTAAATGTATTTTCTAATTTGAATTATGTGCTCGACACTGATGCGGTTGGTACAGGTGAACAATTACGAATTAGATTACAACAGATGAAAGATGATACAATTAAGGGTGTCCAAGCAGCGATAAAATTTGCAGCTGAAAGTTGGGTATATGCTAGTGACCCAATACCTAAAGATGACCCGGAAAAATTGACTCCAATACCTGAACCGATACCTTTATTAACCGATGAAAATATACGTGGCAATTTATAGGAGTTGACGATGGATAGTTTTGAATTTAGAGGCAGGACATATAGATCAGCCGAAATTGCAGAATTAAATAAAATTGCTGACAATAAAACTGAATATGCAGATTTTATTGCGAGCTCAAAAGATGACCAAGACAAACAAAGAAAGATAGACCTCATCGAAGAATTTAAGTACCAACGTGGTGATGACATCAAGAGGTTTTCACCTCAAGCTTTACTTGGTGCTGCTGATACAATAGGTTTCGGATATGGCTTGGAGGGAATTTCAGCGGGTCTTGCAGCTTTAGATGCTGTAACAGGGAAATCAAGTTACAAAGACGCATACAATAAATACTTAGATTTCGCAGAGGGTGAAAGAGATCGTTTTGCCGATAAATATGCCGGTCAAGCGATGTTGGGTGATATAGGGGGTGGATTATTAACAGGTGGCACATTATTGCGTGGTCTTAAATATTTGAACCCATTTAAACCTACAAAGATTCCCGGTAAAGTTTTGAATCTTGGAGCTGAGGGTGCACTAGTAGGAGGTTTATATGGTTCAGGTTATAGCTCAGAAAATAGATTAGATAATGCAAGAGGTGGTGCTGCTATAGGTGCAGCTGCAAATCCAATAACTGTTGGAGGGGCACAAGCGATAGCACGTGTTGCTGAGCCATTGGTTGAAAAAGGTGGCAGAGGAATAGAAAAACTACAAAACGTATTCAGATCAGATAAAAATCAAGCACCAATATTAGATGACACGAAAGTAAGACAAGCAGTGAAAAGACAAGTCGATAATGCAGGTGGTATTGATGTCGTTAGAGATAATCTACAACAGGATTTTCCACTAGCGGGAAATCCAAATGTTGTGAGAAGTGTACGACCTAACCTGCAGCAATATGACGATGTATGGAATAATTTTAAAGATACAGTTTTAAATAATAAGACAACAGCTATATCTGATGCTTATGATGATGTTCTCAATAAACTTGGCAATCAACAGAATATACCAAAACAAGATGGTGAATTGTTCGTTGATTATCTAAAACGTGTTGGAAAAACAAATTTTGATGACGCAACAAAAGCATACGATGACTCAGCTATTAATGAAGTTGTTAGTGATAATTTCTTTGCAGATCTTGATGGTTTTTTGAAACAAGATCTTTTCTCAGAATTGAGTGACTCATCACGTAGAAGTATTCAAGCGATAACTGCAAAAAATAAAAATGGCGATGTAAAAAAAGTATTTAGTATATCGAAAGATGGCAGCATAGTGCTGAATGATGGGTTCGATCAAAGTAACCTTAACGCACTAACTGTTGAAAAATTATATCGAACACTTAGAAATGCTAATTACAATTCACGTAGTTTAGGTGGTGACCCAACCGATGGTGATATAATATCAGGTAATAGACTCGTATCACGTTTAGATGAGCTCATACAGAAGTACGTTCCGGGACTCGATGAGGTAAGATTAAAATATAGAAATGCAGCAGCTGTAAATGATGCAACAGAGAGTGGTATAAAATTATGGAAAACAACTGATGCAGAACCATTCTTAGCTGAGTTAAGACGACTAAAAGCATTAGACTCAAAAGATGAGTATTATGGTTTTGTGCGTGGTGCAATGTCTACCATATCTACAAAATTGAAAGGTAATAGTAAAAAGTCGTTTTTAAGACGTATAGCCTCAGACGATACACCTGAGGGTGAAATGTTCAGAGAGCTGTTCCCGGAAGATCAGATCGATGATGTCATCAACAATTTAGAACGCACAAACCAATTTGTAGGTGCAGCTGACAATACAGTAAATTACCAATCAGCTGAAAGCATTAATAAAGGTAATAGAAGTCTGATCGATAACTTAAAAAAATCCGGTAAGATTGATGCACTTATTGAAGAATTTGCACCTGAGGATTTAAACGAAAAACAATTACAAAGATATTCAGAGATATTATTAGATCGTGCACCAAGTAATATCATTGATAATTTGGACAAACCCGGCTACCCGGAATTGTTCGATAATTGGTTAAGACGCAACATACCAATCATCACAACTATTCCATTAACAGAAGTTAACTAGAGAGGACAAACAAAATGGTAAAAAACGCAATATCAGACTATAGTGCGACTGCTGCATCGAACACTGATGTCGGTGGTATAAATATTGACGAGGGTATGCAGCCTAGTAACGTCAATAATGCAATTAGAGAAATAATGAGTCACCTTGCAGATCTAAATGCAGGTTCGTCATCATTAGGAACACTAAAAGTCGACAACGTACAAATTGATGCAAACGCAATTACATCAACAGATACAAATGGAAATTTAAGTCTAACACCAAATGGGACAGGTAATCTAATTCTCGATGGATTAAATTTTCCTCAAGCTGATGGAACAGCAGACTATTTCATTAAGACTGATGGCTCAGCACAACTTAGTTTCGCACAAGTTGATACAGCATCAATAGCTGCAGACGCAGTAGATGGAACAAAAATAGCTGACGACTCAATCGACTCAGAACATTATGTCGATGGTAGTATCGATACAGCACACATTGCAGATGATGCAGTAACAGGCGACAAACTTGCTAATAGTGTAACAATAGCTGATAGCTTAACAGTTACAGGTACAACAAGTATTGCTGAGGCTATCGAGAAAGCTACGATTGATAACTCTACAACAGGCACAATCGATTTTGATGCACTAACACAAGCAGTTATGTATTTCAATGTTGATCAAACAGCTAACAGAACAATTAATTTTAGAGGTGATGGCTCAAACAGTTTAGACTCTATAATGTCAGTCGGTGAGTCAATGTCGTTCGCTATATTAATGTCTGAGGGTACGACAGCTTACTACTTAAATGCATACCAAGTTGATGGCTCATCTGTTACACCAAAATGGTCAGGTGGTGATGCACCAACAGCAGGTAACGCAAGCAGTATTGATATTTATACATTTACTTTAATCAAAACTGCATCAGCAACATTCACAGTTTTAGCAGCACAAAATCAATTTGCATAGGAGGGAACAATGCCACTTTTAAATACACTAGGAGCAGGCTCTGCAAAAAGTAGAGGATTTGCAAATTTACCACCCGCAGTACCTGTAGACGTTGAATATCTTGTCGTAGCCGGTGGCGGTGGGGGTGGTTATGCTTACTATGGTGGCGGTGGTGGTGGAGCAGGTGGTATGCTCACAGGAACATTGTCACAAGTGCCGGGAAGAAAAACACTTACAATCACAGTTGGTGGTGGTGGAACAGGTGGCTCACAGCAATCAGCTAATTCTCAAACAGCAGGTAGTAATAGTGTAATATCAAGTGATTCAATAACAGACGTTACATCAATCGGTGGCGGCAAAGCGGGAGCGTACTACAACGCAGGTGGAAATGGTGGCTCAGGTGGTGGTGGCGGTGCTAATAGTGCATCAGGTGTGACAGCAGGTGGTAGCGGAACATCAGGACAAGGTAACAATGGTGGTAATGCTTTATGGAATGGTTATGTAGAGGCAGCAGCAGGTGGTGGCGGTGGTAAAGGTGCTAGTGGTAATAACGCATCAAAATATGCAGGTGGTAATGGTGGGGGTGGTGGCTCATCGAGCATCACAGGCTCATCAATCACTTATGCAGGTGGTGGCGGTGGTGGTGCGGCAAACCAATATGGAAACTACGCAGGAGGTGGCTCAGGTGGCTCAGGTGGTGGAGGACAAGGTGCAAATGGCGAAACCCCAAGTCCTGTATCAGCTAACGCAGGGACTGCAGGCTTAGGTGGCGGTGGCGGTGGCGGTGCAGAGAATGCACTATCAGGTACAGATGCTCATGGTAAAAATGGTGGTAGTGGTGTTGTTGTATTAAAAGTTCTTACAGATAATTACTCAGGAAAAACCACAGGCTCACCAACTGTAACTACTTCCGGTAGTTATACAATTATGAAATTTACCGGTAGCGGAACATATAAAACATAAGAGGAAAAAATGGCACATTTTGCAAGATTAGACGCTAACAACATCGTGACAGAGGTTATAGTTGTTAACAATGAAACAGCAACAACAGAGCAAGTTGGTATTGATTTTTGTCGGGGATTGTTTCAAACAGAGGATAGGTTTGTTCAAGCATCTTACAACACCATACGAGGACAACATCTATTAGGTGGTACACCGCTAAGGAAAAACTACCCAAGTGTTGGATTTAAATATGACGAGTCAAGAGATGCTTTCATACGTTCACAACCATACGATAGTTGGGTCTTAGATGAAGATACTTGTGATTGGGTAGCACCTGTCACAAAACCAACTGATGGTGATTATGAATGGAATGAAAGCACACAAACTTGGGATAATGTAACTGCAACTGATGCACCCGAATAATAAAAGTGAGGTAGACCACCATACCACCCTACCTCACTCACACTAACATGGAGTAAAAAATGAAAACTAATCAAATGAGTGAAACCGATATTGATGGACTGCATTTTGTAATTTGGAATTACGACCCGCTACATATCATCAACTAGGAAAATAAAATGGCAGAATCAGATCAAATGTTAAAACTTATGAACGACAAAATCGATGGTATTTGTCGGGCAGTCGAAAAAAATACCGATGCGATATCGAAGTTACAAAGTCAGATCAGTTATGGTCGTGGGGCAATCTATAGTTTTGCATTTTTAGGTCTGATAATCGGTGCAATCGTAGGAATTATGAAAATTATCGATTAAACTACCCCCACATTTGCCCGCTGATTCACGTAGTGAAACACTTATATACCAACAATAACCAAACCATACAACATCGCTGTATGGCTCTTAAAACACGTTTAATAAACACCAATAAGTAAAGGTTGACATAATGTTACCATTTTTATCGA
>Ga0181591_10001131_pt1 | contig 22524 bp, 19 predicted proteins | sample 071ome_33_FD_133757 | JGI IMG/M metagenome (GOLD analysis project Ga0181591, IMG submission 133757) | Coastal salt marsh microbial communities from the Groves Creek Marsh, Skidaway Island, Georgia - 071412AT metaG (megahit assembly) | ecosystem: Environmental > Aquatic > Marine > Intertidal...
GAGGAAATGATTGATATAGATGTTAAATCGCTTTTTGAACAAGTGCAAAAAGAAAGCCTAGAAGAACAAGTTGAATTGGATGAAGAATTGTTTGAAGAACAGGTGGATTTAGCAGAGTTGCTTAATGATGAAAGTGACACAACTGAAGAACTAGAAGAATCAATGGATTTTGATTTTGAGCCAGTGCCAGTTGGTCAGACAAGGGCATATGGTGCAACAAGAGCCCAACAGGCAGAGCAAGCCATGTTAATGGACGTCATGCTCGCCGTTGAAGAAGAAAACTCTAAATTGGAAAAGAAAAACGAATCTTTGGTAAAGACCAATAATACACTAACAGAGTCTAATCAAAAACTAAAAGAAACCGTGCAGAATATTGCTGATAAGTTTGAAGAGATCAAACTAGTAAACAGCAAGTTATTCTACACAAACAAAACTTTAATGGACGACTCCCTGAATGAGCGACAAAAGGGCAACCTTGTCGAGTCTATTAATAACGCTCAGTCATCTGAGCAAGCGAAGATTGTCTATGAAACTCTAAAAAGCACAGTGGGCAATGCTAATACTAATAAGCAACCGGAATCATTGAGTGAGGCAGTAGGCAAGCGATCTTCAACATCTTTATTGCTAAAAGCAAGAAAAAGCGACGAAAAGCAAGTTGTCAACGAAAGTAACATCTTTGCTGATCGTATGCAAATTTTAGCAGGCATTAAACATCATAAGGAGGATTAAACAATGTCTAATATAGTCGAAAGATTAACAGAAAACATCGTTGCTCGTGACCTCCGTCAAGAAGGCGCTGCCCTAGTTTCCAAATGGGAAAAAACAGGTCTACTTGAGGGTCTCGGTGATGATAGAACAAGGGACAACATGTCCCGTCTCTTAGAGAACCAAGCCAAGGAACTTCTACGTGAAGCTTCATCCATGGCTGTTGGTGATGTAGAGGGCTTCGCAGCCGTCGCATTCCCAATCGTCCGTCGTGTATTCGGTGGTCTACTCGCTAACGATCTTGTTAGTGTTCAACCAATGAGTCTACCAAGTGGTCTCATCTTCTTCTTGGACTTCACCAAGACAAACGGTCGTCTCGGTAACACCGCTGGCGATTCTGTTTACGGTGGTGGTCGTGTTGGTAACCAGATCACTGGTGGTGTTGATCTCACTGGTGCTGGTAATGAGACATCATTCTACAGCCTAAACAACGGTTACTCATCTCCAGTTTCTGGTGGAGCCTGGGCAGCAGCTTCACAGAGCCCAGTCGTTGCTTCAGGTGCAATTGATGCAAACGGTGAGTTCCAGTTGTTCTCAAGTGATGGTGCTAATGATAGCCTCACAGTCGCTCAGGCTCGTGAGATCCTTAAGTACGATCCCGATATCGCTTCTGGTACTGGTGTTATCATCCGTTCAGTTACCATTGCTGATGATCTTGGTCAACTAAATAGAGATAACCTTATCTCAGTCGCCCTACAGACTGCTGAGGGTGTTCCAGTTGCTCCAGCCGACGCCAACGGTGGTACTCGTCAGGCACGTCGCCTAACTGGTTATTTAGCAAGCGATACCGCTCGTGCCACAGCATACTTGGTAACAACTCACACTGCTACCATGAACTACCAAGATGACAACGCAGCCATGGTTAACGCCAAGGCTCTTTCAAACACTGCCTTGGATTACTTGCAGTACGCTACTGCTGACAACTTCACCAACGCTGATGCAACTGGTGGCGTTAAGGGTGCTGCCTCATGGCTCCTAGAGTCTGATGTCACAACCGTAAGTGGCAACTTTGGTGATGATCTCACAGCAATCCCAGAGATCGACATCAAGGTAGACAGTGTTGCTGTAACAGCCGTAACCAAGAAGCTTCGTGCTAAGTGGTCACCAGAGTTAGGTCAAGACCTAAACGCTTACCACAACCTCGACGCCGAGGTAGAGCTAACCGGTATTCTTTCTGAGCAGGTCGCTCTAGAAATTGATCGTGAGATCCTAGAAGACCTCATCAAGAGAGCAACTGGTGGTACACTACACTGGTCACGTCAGCCCGGTAAATTCCTAAACCGCGAGTCAGGTGTTGCCCTAGAGACAGCTTCAAGCTCAACAGGTTACCCAGAGTTTACTGGTACCGTTTCTGAGTGGTACGAGACCCTCATTGAGACAATCAATGATGTTTCTGCTCGTATCCACAGAAAGACACTTCGCGGTGGTGCTAACTTCATCGTTTGCTCACCAGAAGTTGCCAACATCCTTGAGTTCACTGCTGGTTTCCGCGCAAGCGTCAGCGTTGACTCAAATGGCACTGCCGGTGCTGTTAACGTTGGCTCAATCTCTAAGAAGTTCGACGTTTACGTCGATCCATACTTCCGTCGTAACGTTGTACTCGTCGGTCGTAAGGGTGCTAGTTTCCTAGAGAGTGGCTACGTTTACGCTCCATACGTCCCACTACAGGTCACACCAACAATCTTCGGTACCGAGGACTTTGCACCACGTAAGGGTGTAATGACTCGCTACGCTAAGAAGATGGTTCGTCCTGACATGTACGGTCTAGTAATCTGCCACGATCTCGTTGGTTAATTGCTAATGCGTAGTTAAGGGTTGCCCCTCATCCGTTTCGACGGGTGGGGGGTTTCTCTTTAATAAAACTATTTAGATAGTAGGAGATTAGATGAATGTCTGTACCAGTTTTAACACCGTCAAGTAATTCAAGCAAAGTCATTTTGCCAATTACAGGAACGCCCGATAATGTAAATGCGGCAAGTAACCCATTGCCATTTGGATTTTATATGCAAGGTCCAGATTATCAAGCATTTGCTTCTGGAGCAGCAGATCAAGTTGGTTTTGTTTATAAAAAATTGGGCGGTGATGTATTAGATATTGAATTAACTCAGTATAATGTTTATGCTGCTTATGAAGAGGCTGTTTTAGAATACTCGTATTTGGTGAACATCCATCAAGCAAAGAACTCATTAAACAACCTACTTGGCGCTACAACGGCTTCTTTTGATGAGGACGGACAGATTGTTGAGGGCGATCCTTTAAGTGGCTCTAACAGCGAAATGGCGCTTCCTAGATATACGTTTGATTACACAAGAAGAGTTGCAGAGGGTGTCGCTTCCGAGGCTGGAGCCGGTGGTGGTTTAACTTACTACACAGCATCTTTTATTCCAACAGCCTCACAACAAGATTATGATTTACAAGAGATTGTAAGTTCATCAGTTGCCAATGGTGAATTAACTCTAGATAGCGGTGATACAGTTGGCAATAATAAAATTACTATTCGCAATATGTATTACAAAACACCAGCATCTATGTGGAGATTCTTTGCATACTATGGTGGTTTAAATGTTATTGGTAACTTATCAACTTACGGACAGTATGCCGACGATTCAACTTTTGAAGTTATTCCAACTTGGCAGAATAAACTTCAGGCAATGATGTATGAAGATTCTCTATACACAAGAGTATCTCATTATTCATATGAGATTATTAATAACAAGTTAAGATTGTTCCCAACTCCTTCAACTCTTTCACCAGAGCGTTTTTACTTTAGATTTACTGTAAAGAAGGATGCCACTGAAGAATATCCAGATCGTCAGAATGGTTCTCGTGGTGTTAACAATATGAACAATCTACCATTCCAAAATATTCCATATTCATCAATTAACTCAATTGGTAAGCAGTGGATTCGTAGATTTGCTCTAGCACTTTGTAAGGAAATGTTAGGACAAATTAGAGGAAAGTTGAGCGGCGTTGTTCCACTTCCAGGTGGTAATGTTACACTTAATGCTACTGCTCTTTTAGGTGAAGCATCTAAAGAGATGGGCGATTTAAGAACGGAACTTAAGACAGTCTTAGATGAATTGACTTATGAGAAGTTATTGACAAAAGACGCTAATATGACTAAAACAACTGCGGACACATTAAGTAAAGTCCCAGTTCCATTATTTGTAGGATAATAAAGAATGGCAGATGATAAATGGACAAGACCTGATGCGCCGCCGCCTCCACTTTTTACGGGGCAAAAGGAAGCAGACTTTGTTAAGCAAATTAATGACGAAGTTATTGAACGTGTTGTTGGACAACAGATTCTTTATTTTCCAGTGTCAAGAGAACATTCAAACTATCACCCACTTTATGGTGAGGCAATAGAGAAGACATATTTACCACCAGTCAGAGTGTATAGCCGTGTAAAATGGAATGGCACAAAGACTGAATTTACAAAATATGGTATTGATAGAAGACCACAAATTGTAGTTGATTTCCATAAAAGACGCTTAACTGAAGATCAAGACCTCTATGTTCGTGTTGGGGACTTTGTTCGTTATGGCGATTTTGATTATGAGATTGTTGAATTAAGTGAACCAAAACTACTCTTTGATCAGACAGATAAGAGTTTTGAGATTAGTGCAACTTGTATTTTGGCAAGAGAAGGAAAATTTAACCCATAGGATTATTAAATGTTACCAAAGTATATTGAAGAAAATTACAAGTTCAACAATTACCGTGATGCTCTAAAAAAGGCTGAAGATCTCAGTTGTGTTGGAACTCATACAGAAGGTGGTTATTATTACCCTTGTAAGAATGCTGATGCTTTGTTTAAAGCGGCTTATCCCGTACAATACGATACATTAAAGCCTTCAACATTTGAGACTATTGACATGGCTCTTTATAATTGGTTAAACCAAACCATTGACGTATTTGCAACAAGAAACGATGGATGGCGTAAGGTTCCAATCATTTGGTTAACTCAGGAGAGGGCATTTCAAATCAAAGATGATAGAGAGATGAGAGAGTTGGGAACAGAGTCACTTAAGTTCCCTATGATTTCAGTTGAAAGAACGTCAGTAAAACAAACTGCAACTGGTGATTCGCCAATTCCCGCAAGATTATTTGCTGGCGGCGATGGAACGACATTAACAATTGCTAAGAAGGTAAAACAATCTAAGACTAAAAACTTTGCCAATGCAACTAGTTTAAGGCTGTATAACCAAAATAATTTTAAATTTAAAAATGAAAAAGTGGTATATGAAATGGCAACAGTTCCTTTGCCCATTTATCATGACTTAAATTATACAATTAATTTAAGAGCAGAATATCAACAGCAAATAAATGATATGATTCAACCATTTGCTACTTTTAATAATAATATAAATCAATTTATGATTAGTGAAAACGGACACAGTTATGAGGCATTCCTACAAACTGATTTTGGAATCAAGAATAACTTGAGCAGCCTTGGTAACAATGAAAAAGTTTATGAATCCGTTGTCAATATTAAGGTGATTGGCTATATCATGGGTGCTGGTCCAAACCAAAAAGGTCCACAAGTTTCTAGAAAAGAAAATTTTGTTGAAGTGCGTTTCCCAAGGGAGCATGTTGTGTTGGGAGACATTAATGAATTCTCTGATGGTGGATACAGACCTTAGTTTTTAGACTATTTCAAAACTATTTACTGTAGCATAATTGGGAGATAATTTATGAGTGCCAGAAAATTTAAGTTTATTTCACCCGGCGTTTTCCTAAACGAGATTGATAATACACAATTGCCAAATCAACCAGCAGAGGTTGGTCCTCTTTTTGTTGGTAGGGCTAAGTATGGTCCAGCAATGAGACCCGTAACCGTTGATTCTTTTGCTGAATTTGTTCAATTGTATGGTGAGCCAGTTCCAGGTGGAAAGTCTGACGATGTTTGGAGAAATGGCAATGAGCAGACTCCAACTTATGGCGCATACGCTGCACAGGCTTGGCTAAGAAACTCTTCAACCTGTACATATATTCGTCTTTTGGGTTCTCAAAACGTATCACCTGAAAGTGGTGGTGAAGCAGGTTGGAAAATTAATGGTGCAAGTCCTCTCGGAAAGGATATTACCGAAGTTCCAACATTCCCAGGTAGTGCAACCGGTTCTGCTTTTGGCTTATTTGTTTTTCCAAATGCTATGAGTGGATCAACTACAAAACACGCAACTGGATCATTGGTTGCTACATGGTACGTTGAAGATGGTTTGATCGGCTTGGTTGGCGAGACTCATGAACAGAGCGCTGAAAGTGACGTCGGCGCAGGCTTGTGTAGATTCTATCTCTCAGATAATAGTGATAACTTTACAATTGCAATTACCGGATCTACATCCACTGGCGGCTACAAAGATCGTAAAATAAACTTCTCACTTAACGAGAATAATAAAAATTACATTAGAAATGTTTTTAACACAAATCCAAGTTTAGTAAACACAACTGTGACTAAAACAAGTCAAAGAGAAAGATACTGGCTCGGAGAGACATATGCAAATGAATTTTTGCAAAAGTATGCAGAGGGTGTTGTAACTGGTAGCGGTGGAGTGGTTTCAGGTTCCGTTGCTGGTGCGTCAACTGCAAAATACTTGGGTGTTATCTTCCCACTAGCATCAGGTTCAGTACGTCACAGTACAAGACAAACCCCATTTGAAGATGGTGCCACAAGATACAATCCAGCCACAGGTATGGTATTTGGTCAAGATTTGGGTGGCGCAGCAGCATCTAATTCATATACTTATGCTGGAATGAAAGAACTTTTTAAATTTCATGCTCTAGACCATGCCGAATGGGCACAAAACAATCTTAAGATTTCAATTGCCAACATAAACTACTCACAAGATCAATTTAATAGATTTGGTACATTTGATGTTTTAGTTCGCCGTGCAAACGATACAGATTCGGCTCCAATTATCCTTGAAAGATTCAGCAATTGTAATCTAGATGCTAATTCACTAGATTATGTTGCCAGAAAAATTGGTGATTCATACGTTCAATTTAACACAGATACAAGAAGATTGGAGACAAGAGGCGAATACTTAAATAACTCTAAATATATTAGAATTGAAATGGACGCAGATGTATACGATCCAGAAGATTTGCCATTCGGTTTCTATGGTCCATTAAAATACAAGGACTTTACAGTAACAATTGATACAAACGTACCAAGTGCTGATCGTTTTGCACTCGGTGGGGCTGACATCTTAGATGGTGCTTCGATTACCGACTTAAACGGTCAATTCATTATTACTGGTTCTCAAATGGGAGAAAGCGCTGGACCAGAACTCAAATTCTTATTCCCATCCCACGAATTAAGATTGTCTGCAAGCCAAGATGGGCTATCGAATCAAACAGATGCTTATTGGGGCGTTTGGACTGGTAGAACAAAGGCTAGCAATAAGTTCAATAGAGATTTTGCTGATTTAAATAGAAATAAGTCAAGTGACCTTTCAAGTCAATACACTACTGGATCATACACCGAATATCAGTTTGTGTTCACACTTGATGAGGTGACAGGTAGCACAGAGTTGGGCTGGGTTTCTGGTTCAAGAGTGGGCGGCACTGCCATCTCTTCTCAAACTGGGAATACTTACAAAAGTGTTATTGATGCAGGTGTTGACCGTTTTACAATGCCAATGTATGGTGGTTCTGATGGTCTAAACATTACAGAAAAAGATCCCTTTAGAAACACGTTATTGGAAGGCAAGACAGAGAGAAACAACTATGCCTACAACTCTGTAAAAGAAACAATTGATATTTCAAGAGATCCTGAGTTTGTACCTTACAACTTAGTATCAGTTCCAGGTATTACCAACGAAGAATTAACAACTCACTTGGTTAATACTGCTGAGGCGAGAGCCGATGCATTGGCTGTCATCGATCTTAAGGGAGACTTCCAACCTGCACATGAAGGTACAGCAAAGACTTATCCAGTTTTAAGTACAACAATTTCTAACTTGAAAGATCGTCAGATTAACTCAAGTTATGGTTGTGCCTACTATCCCTTTGTTCAGGTTAGAGATACTCTTCAAGGTAACTTGGTATACATACCAGCATCTGTAGCCGCTATTGGTGCTATGTCCTACACAGATAGGGTTAGAGCACCATGGTTTGCACCCGCAGGCTTCAACCGTGGTGGTCTTTCAGGTGGTGTCGCAGGTCTTCCTGTAGTTAATGTTACACAAAAACTTACATCGCAAGATAGAGACCTTCTATACGACGCCAACATTAACCCAATTGCTTCATTCCCAAATGAGGGTATCGTAATCTTTGGTCAAAAGACTCTACAGGTTACAAGAAGTGCTCTAGATAGAATCAACGTTCGTAGATTAATGATCTTTATCAAGAGGGGTATTTCAAACATCGCTGCTGGTATCTTGTTTGAACCAAACGTCCGCGCCACATGGGCACGCTTTATCGGTCAGGCTAACCCTTTCCTATCCGATGTCCAAGCAAGGTTTGGTTTGGATGAGTTCAAATTGGTTCTTGACGAAACCACAACAACGGCTGACCTTATTGATAGAAATATTCTATACGCAAAGGTTTACTTGAAGCCCACAAGAGCAATTGAATTTGTCGCAGTTGACTTCATCATTAGTAACACTGGTGCATCTTTTGAGGATTAAACTAATTAATAGGAAAGCAGGAGTATAAATAATGGCTGTAAATAAAGCATCACCAATTCCACCATGGGCATCAGTTAAAATTGAGCCTAAAAGAGCGTTTAAGTTTATCTTAACAATAGGAGATATTCCTGCTTGGGTTGTAACTGGTTGTGACAGACCAAACCCAAATTTTACCGGGGGCGCAAATCATGAGTTTTTGGGACATCAATTTAAATATCCAGGTAAATTAACCTGGAGTGATGTTGGCGTTACTCTTGTCGAACCTGTCGATCCAGATGTATCAGGTCAAGTATTAGATGCAGTTATTAAGGCGGGGTACAATCCACCATCAACATGGACTGCTGATAACGAGGGTTGGAGAACAACATTTTCAAAAGAAAAATTTGTTAATGGCAACTTTGGCGATATTGCAATTAAAGTTTTAGACTCTAATGGCAATGAAGTAGAGTCATGGACCTTGTTTAATTCTTTTGTGTCTGATATTACCTACTCCAAACTACAATATAGCGGAACCGGCATCAACACAATAACTTTAAAATTTAGTTATGATTATGCCACTGTAAACATCACAGAGATTAACCAAAATTAATAATTGACATAATTACTATAAATGTCAGATATAAATTATTTACAAACCGTTCGTTATTCTTTGCAAAATAGTTTTCGATTTTTACTTAGAATCGATGATATACCTTTTGCAATGATAACTGGTGTTGATAGACCAAGACCAAATTTTAGTGCCCCTCAAGACTTTCAGTTGATTAATTGGAAATTTAAACAACCAGGGGGCATTGTAACTTGGTCTGACATCAATTTTAGCATTGTTGAAAGTTTTGATAATGAAAAGTTTGATAGTATCGCAGGAATTATACTGAACACTTACAAGAAATTTGGTTATGACAATCCGAACCAAGTTATAGAAAATGCTCCAATACTTAAAGATATGAATAAAAGAGCATTAATAAATTCAATAGGAACTGTTAAAATAGAGGTGTTGACACCAAATGGTGATGTTTATGAAGTTTGGCAACTTTATAATGCTTTCGTGAGCAAAATAAGTTTTGATAAACTTCAATACAATTCAAGTCAAATACTTGGCGCCACAATAACATTATCATATGATTGGGCAGACATGACATACATCAGTTCTGCCGGTCGTGAAACAACTTATTAACAAGAGGTTACAATGAAAAAATTTAGCATGGGTGAATCTAAACCATCCACTGATTTGAATGGTGCTACTTTCTTTTTGGAATTACCAACAAAGGGGAGGTTTTACCCAGACAATCACCCCTTTCATGATAAAGAAACAATAGAAATAAAAATGATGACAACAAAAGAAGAAGAAATTTTAACAAACCCTTCTTATGTTGAAAAGGAAATGACGGTCGAGAAACTTTTAGAAAGCATTGTTTTAGAAGAAGGTTTTGAGGTTAATGAAATATTTGAAACAGACAAGTTGGCTATTTTAATAGGCGCTAGAATTGACGCTTATGGAGAAGATTATCCAGCAATTATAGCATGTGGTGGCTGCGAGAAAGAATATACTTTTAATATCAATTTAAAAGAAGTTATTGGTAATGTACGTGAGAGCGACATTGAAAAGACAGATAAGAATTCTTTGATCATTGAAGTGCCAAAATCAAAAAAGGTTATTGAGTTTAGGCTTCTTTTGCCAAGCGAAATAGCCTCGATAGAAAGAACTGTTGAAAAAATGAAAAAACTTAATATCAACACAAGTTTAATGACAGAGTTTTATAAAAGAATAATATTAAGTGTCGATGGGGATACGAATAGAGACAACATAGGACAATTTATTGATAATTTAAAAATAATGGATTCACGCTTTTTATCTGCCACATATTACAAAAGCCTGCCAACATTAAATACCGTCTTTAAATCTGCTTGTGCTCACTGTGGGCAAGAGCAGGAAGGGGGTATGCCTATCCAGGCGAACTTTTTTTTCCCTGAATTCTAATTATATTCAAAGAGTTTATGAAAATATGATGATTATGGTCTCAAAGGGATGGTCTTATACTGAAATAACAAATATGCCAATAACAAAAAGAGACTGGATCTTTACTCTATTTGAAGAAATTTTTAAGCCTGACGAGGAAGAGGAGAAATAAATTGGCACCGCCACAAGGATTACTAGAAGCCCTCATAAAAGCAACGCCTGAAATTGCAGGTTTAAAAACTGAGATTGAACTTCTTAGGGCTGCACAGAATCAATTAACAACGTCAATTGGGGAAGGTGGCTTTGCAGCAATAAACCTCCTTGGCAAAGTAAGACAATTGCAAAAAGAAGCACTTGTTGATCTTGGTCTAGAGGATTACAATAAACAAATAAATCAAACCGTTGGCTTGTTTCAAAAGTTAAATAGTTCCTCCAATAGATTGGGTATTAATTTCAAGACGATTAGCGATATTCAATTTGATTTAACAAAGAAGTTTGAAGGTTCTGGAATTTCGCTTGGTAATTTAAATCAAGTTATCGCTGCAAATTCAAATCTTGTAAAAGATTCAACATTGATTGAGTTCTCTAGAGATCTTGCCTTTCAAACTCCAATGACATCAAAACAAATTGGAGATTTGCAAAATAGGATCATTGGTTTGTCTGTGGCTCTGAGAAGACCACCAGCGCAAATTTTAGGTCTTGTAAAAGAACTGGCGGCATCTGATGCCACCTTTGCTCAATCGGGCGAAACTCTTTTGACCCTTGCTACTCGTGCCGAATTGGCTGGTAGAAGACTTGGTATATCTGGTAAATCTATCAATCAGACTCTTCAAAGTACAGAAACAATTCAAGCAAGAATCCAAGAGGGTGGTAGACTACAATATTTAGCAAGCAGGCTTGGTCTTGATGTTGATCTGTCCGGTATTTACAGTCAAGATCCTGTGCGTAGACAAAGGGCAATATTAAACTTTGCCCAAGCAGTAAGTGAGGCAGGAGCAGAACTACCACCAGGATTGAAATCTGCATTTTCTATTGCTTTAAGAGGTACAGCGACTGGTCAGGCTCTTGGTGGTGCAGGACGTCGTGCGCTATTGTCTGGTCGTCGTTTAGATTTGCGAGAGATTGAGGGAAGGATTGCCGGTGCTCAACCGGCAGATATTGGTGCCCTGAGACGTGACGCTGTAACGGCTGCTCAGGTTTTACAAACTCAGAGAGAGGCAAGGGCAGTTACAGTTGGCTTAAGACAAATTCAGGCGACAACTCTAAGAGATAGGCAATTGGGCGATGCCGCCAGGGTTTTAGATCGAGCCGCCATAGATATTTCTACAAGAGTCGCCAGGGCAGCAGGTCAAGGCGTCGAACAGGGTGTTCGAACAGCATTTACTGGAGTGGGAGCCGGTCTACAAGAAGGCGGAATATTACAGACGGGCGTCACTGGTCAGAATTTAGCAACTCAAATTTCAACTTTGCTGAGAGTTTTAGACCAATTAGTCGGAGAATTGAGAAGAGGATTCAATCTTGTTCCAGGTGGCTAGTGACGAATAATTTTTTTTAAGATAATTAGTATATGGCGATTAACTTAGGAAATGATTATTTGAATGGCTTGGTAGATGTGCCAGTTAGTGCATTGGAAAATTCATTATTTAATGCAATAGGGTCAGATCCAACCATAAAAACCGCACTACCGGCAGAGGCTGGATTACGTCAAGCACTTGGCTTTGCAAATATAAAGATTGGGTTTCCAACCAGAGAAGGAAATATACCTTTTTTAAATTTTTTGCCTTCAAATTCATTAATTTTTCCGGCTTATCTGACAAGTATAAAAGATCAATTTGCCGTCAGTAGTGGTGGGGAAACCATTTATGGAAGAACTGACCCGACACCATCGTATAAGGGCGTTTCAAGAAAAATAAGTGTTGCTTTAAATATTCCATGTTTCGATGCAGAAGATGCAAATGAAAATTTAAAAAAAATAAATAAATTTATTTATAATCTCTATCCATCATATGAAAGTTTTAAAGGTGATTTGGTCATTAGTAGTCCTCCACTAGTTAGAGTTAAATTCGCCAATTTAATTTCAAATCAATTGAGGGGATATAGTGGTCTTCTAGGTTATATAACCAACTTTACATATGATATTGATACAAAAAATGGGTTCTTTTTCTCTAATTCCAGCGGTCAGGCAAACACAACAAATTTATTTTTCAGGTCTTACACTTTGAGTTTTACATTTAGCGTACTACATGAAGATGTTGTAGGTTTTGTTAATGGAAAACCAAACACAAACAAGGATTATCCATATCAAACGAATATCAATCAGTTTAATCCATTCAATCTTCCTTCTCGCAACAATGCTCCTGTTTCTCAAGATCAGGCTGAAAGTGAGCAATTGAGGTAATAAAAATGGCAATCTCCAGATATTCAAATACTGAAGTACAACAACTAGAAGACTTAGACTATAAAAGAGTTTATTCTGATAAATTTGATAACAATAGAAAAAAATATATTTTAAAAAATTCTACACTTAATTTAAATTATCCAACTTTTGATGAGGTTATAGAATTTGATTATGATGTTCATGTTTGGAAATTGGGGGACCGCTATTACAAGTTGGCTGAAAGATTTTATGGAAATCCAACATATTGGTGGGTAATTGCCTGGTTCAATAAAAAGCCAACAGAAAATCATGTTGCTGTCGGTGATTTAATCAGAGTTCCTTTGCCAATAGGGCAAGTGTTAACTTCTTTGGGATTTTAAATATGCAATATTTTATACCAAAAAAAGGCATCACTGTCGCTCGTGATGGATCAGAGCAACAAAGTTTTTTAACCCAAGTATTGCTGCCTAAAATTTCAAACTCAAAAGATAATAATGACATTTATAAATTTTTTAAACAGGCAGAAAAAGAAGACTTGGCAAAAGATTTTGAAACAAATAAAAAAATTATTACTTTGAGCACATCATACGGTTGTGATTTTGAATCCGAACTTAGATTTGCATCGCTTAATGAAAGAGAAAAGCATATGAAGTTGATGCAGTCTCTTAGACCCGAACAAAAGGCTGTTTTATCTCCATTTGTACGCTTATACTTGATACCAAATCCATTTAAAACAAAAATGGATTTAAAAAATGCAATCCCAATTTCTTTTGGGAAGGGCTTTGATTTAGATTTTTATTTGTCAAAGAGGGATAATCGCGGATTTTCAGAAAGGCTTACTTCTAATTTGCAATCTTCTTATAGCAATAGTGATGCCACTTCTTTTAGTCGTGGTGAAGCGGCATATATTAAGAGTTTAAATGTACAAAAACTTTATAATAACACTGGTGTTTATGATCCAATAGATATAACAATGAATTTCTTTTTCTCATCATTTGATGTGTTTGCTCACAAATCCGCAATTGAAAAAAGTTCAGTTGGATCAACACTTTTAAATAGAATGAGTCGGTCTGGAAACTTTCTTGGAGGATTTGATCCCGCAAATGATTTAAGGTACACTGAACTAATAACTTATCAAATAAATCGACCTTATAGGCTTTTGCTAGAGTATGGACAGACTGTAGATGATTCTGTTTCTGAAAGTATATTTGGCTTCTTTGACAAGGCATTAATAAAAAAATTTGAAAGAAGTTATTATCTGTTAAACCCAACCACACATAATATTAATTTTGGGGAAGACGGCTCAATAGACCTGTCAGTTAAATATATTCCTGCCGTTTTAGACAATTTAGAAAAATCTGTAAATTTTAAAACGGGAGTCTTTTTTAACAAAAGCGTTTTATCAAAAATTGATCCATCACTTAATGACGATGCTAGAAAAACGTTAAGAGAGGTAGAGAAGTTATCAAAACAAAAATTTGAAAACGATGAAAAAGAAATAGAAAGAAGACAAAAAATAGCAGAATACAAAAAGCGTTTATCGAGCAATAAAAATGTCAACTTTGCAAATTTATTTAAAGATTATTTTGAAAAATCTGGTTTGATTTATAGTGCTAGAGTAGAGACAAATTTGTTAACTAATCCAGATAGAACTTCTTTTAAATTAGAATTGTCTAGAAAAAGAGGGAATCAACTTTTACAAGTCACAGATACATATAAGTTTCAAGATATTAAAAAAAGAGTAAAAGATATACAAAAAAAGGCAACCACTAAAAAAACAATTAGGTTTTTAGGTCTCTCTTTAAAAGAAGAAGAAGATTACTCTTCAACGATATTGGAAGAAACGGCAGATGATATTTTTAAAAAAATATTTGAACCATCTAAAGAGCCTACAGTTATTCGCTTTGTCTTATTTAAAGATGTAATAGCATTTTTGTTAAAAATGTCAGATAGTGTTGATAATACAAATCAAAGTCCATTTACAATTCTGAGCAACTTCGCAATGCCGATGCCTGATGGAAGAAAGTTTTGGTGTAATCTTGGTGAAGTTCCGATTGAACTAAAATTATTAAAAAATATATTAAATGTTTTTTTCAATCAGCGCCCAAATGGATCCGTTAAAAACTTTCTTCACTATATGTTAAATGACGTAATGCCAGAAATTTTGGTAGAAAAATCTAATAGGTATACACTACCAAGTTTGTCTTTTCCATTTTTTCACTTTAATAGAGATAAGTGGGCATCAGAAAAAAAAGAGTCATATATAAGTCTTTTAGAGGGCGATAGGGAAAGATTAAAAAGTTTTGCAACTGATTATTTTGACGAGTCGGCATTTGATGGTTCCATTGGCTGTATTTTCATAGGTCAGAGTCCAAGAATCTCTTATCAAAATTCTAAAATAAATTTGGGAAAAAACATTAAACTTGCATCTGATGCATTTTTAAAAGATGATAAAGGTCTAATTAAACTTGGCATAGGTAAATTGATAATTGGTAGTGCAACCGGTTTATTGAAAAAAATAAATTTCAATGCACAGGGCGACCAATCAATTCAAAACTTAAACTATCAATTAAATAAACTTAAACCTGGAGTGGATGACATCCTATTGTCTTCAGCATTTCAATATACTATTCAAGCAACTTTAATAGGCAATAAAATTTATGAATTTACTAATTTAGTTTATGTTCCTGCTGGCAGTATCGGATATTCGCCATTGTCCCCCCAGCAGGTTTTAAAACGCGGCGGGTTTGACGACTTTGAATTGGGTGGGCTATATTACATTAATAGATCGTCGGACAATATAGATTTAGTGAATGGAAGATATGAAAAAACTATAAATGCGACAACCGTTAAAAGAGAGTCCCAAATTGTTACTAAGGGTTTAAAATTAATTAAAAAAAGTTCTAGAAAAGATGTTTTATTTCCAACTGATAGTCCAAAAGTTAATTTTGCTGATTACATTTATGAAAACTCTGAAAATATAGATAAAATTTTCAAAATTAAACTTGATAAATTATCGGCGGAATTAGATGCTGCCCAAGTCGAGTTTCAGGCTTCTGCAAATGTACCAATAGTAGCACAGGCAGATTCACTGCCTCCTGTACCACAGGTGGGTAATTTAAATACTGAAGGATTTAATCAGCCACTTGGTAGTTCTTTTGGTGAAACAAATTTAGGGTCGGGGCTGTCCCTCGGAGGTGATGAATAGTGCCAACTTTCAATTTGAGAAAATTAAAAACAAAGCCCAAAAAGGCAACCTTTAAAACAAAAAGAAAGGTTGAGTTTGAAAATATAAATAACAATACAAAAACTTCTCAAATCTATCAAAGCAGGGCAGCCTATAAAAAACAGGTAAATGAGCAAAATTTACCGATGGGTTTAAAAAACAAAAATAACAAAAATCTTGATAATCAACTGGACTTATGGTATGAAGAGCCTCAATATGGAAGAGTCGATTATCAAAATAGAGCAATTAAAAATATTTCTTTAGGCGACGGTCTTAAGACAGTTAACAATACCAATTTTCAATTGATAGACTTTGTTGCTGACGCTGCTAATAATTTTTTTGAACAATATAATATACAGAGAAATACCACGCCGGGTAGTATTTTAAACAATATTAATGTAGTTAGAGCCTATTCCAAGGAAGAAAACTACAAAACGTTTTTTGATGAATTATATATTAAATTTTTTAATGAAGTTTTAAATGATATAAAATATTCTAATAAAATTAAAAATATAGAAGATTTTATAAATATTTTTCATACTTGGTCTTTAAGTCAAGATGACCCGGTTACAGAGGCAGGTTTTTACAGGAGTAAGAATTATAATATCTATAATACAGGTCTTGCTTTTGATTTTTATGAGATACAATCAGAAGACGATAAAAAGAAAATATTAAATGATCCAAGATTCCCTGTGGTAAATTATGTCGCAAAAGTTAATGGATTAAGAATAGACCCAAATTATCCTGGTAGACTAATAGCGGATATAAATTCAATTCAAATGGTTAAGTTGTATGCCAGCAAAGTCTTTCCAGATAAAAATTTAGAAGAAATTCCCGAGTTGATTTATAAAAATTATTTTACACCAATAGACTATTTTGATTCTTCTATTAATATAGTAATGATTTTTTTAAGAGATATTATCTCTGTTTATAACAGATTTATAGAAAAGTATACATATAGAACTGATTTTAGTTTGGATACGAAAACAGTTCAAAAATTTAAAAAGAAGTTTAATACAAACAAATTAAAAAGAAATAAGGTTACAAAAGACTTTTTCTTCATTGAAAATCCAGATGGTAGTAAGGCATTGACAGAGTACGCGGTAAAAACGTATGTAAACTTTAGATTGAGTGAAGAAAAAATAACAATATCTGAAAAAGAGTTACAATATTTAATTAAAAAACTAACTATATTTTTTAGTACAAGCAATTCAAACAAGTTTATAAATTCAGTTAAATTTGAAGAAAAGTTATATACTAATACTCAAGGAATAAACTTTTTAGAAAATTATATTTTTAGTAGAAAAATAAAAAATCCTAAACAAAAGAAAGATTTTGTGTTCTTTTTTGGAAGAGGCAAAGAAAGAATCTTGACAAGTATAGAAAAGGCTGCTACACTTGCTCTATCTGAAGATGGTGGTGGCTTTTTACCTTCCGGTGTGACAGGTCAAACCTTTCTTATTCCTATTTCTTTAGAGGATTAAATGTTTTTCTCAAAAATCGATTCAAAAAATAACTGCAAAAGCATCTACGCAGACAATAAAGTATTCTCAGATTACAACGAAGGTATGAAATATACTTGGACTTATCAGGAAGATCTGCCACAGGATGTTAAGTTTGTAAAACTGTTCTGTGGTGGCAAAGATTACTTGGAACTGCTCCCAAAGCGTGATGCAGATGAATACAAATCTTTGGAAACCAAAATCAAGAACACTCTCAAATCTTACAGCGTGTGTGGGTATGACCCTCGTGGATATTGTTTGGACGACTTGGTGGGTAAGACTTTCATTGAAGATTTTTTCAATCTCAAAAATAAAGCAATGGAACTTGCGGTAAAGAATTATCCCGAACCAAAGAATTATGCTCAGTTAGAAAAGATAGAACGCTTAGTTCACTCTATTTCAAAGCAATCACTGAGGTTGGATCTTTCAGATGTTTATATGGCGGCGAACGACAACCGTATCAGGAAGATCATCAAGAGGTACTCAAATAGTCCTGCTCATATCCACTACAATACCTTCGGGACCGTGACGGGGCGGTTATCTACTACCCCCTCTTCATTTCCCATCCTTACCCTCAATAAAGAATATCGTAAGATGATCAAACCAAATAATGGCGTTTTCATCGAGTTTGATTATAATGCCTTTGAGTTGCGTGTTCTAACCGCCCTGCTTGGGCGTGAGCAGCCGAAAGGGGATATCCACGACTGGAACATCAAGAATATCTTTCGTGGCGTAGGAACGCGATCTGAGGCGAAACAAAGGATATTCGCTTGGTTGTACAATCCCAACTCTGAGGATTATCTTTTGTCTCGTGAGTATGATAGAAAAGGTCTGTTGAAAAAATATTTTTCTGATGGGAAAGTGAAAACTGACTTTGACCGTGAGATTGAGGCAGATGATTATCATGCACTCAACTATCTAATCCAAAGTACAGCGTCTGACTTGTTTTTGGAGCAAGTATATAAGGTGTTTGAGATCTTAGAAAAGAACAACTGCCAGTCTTATGTGTCTATGCTTATTCACGACAGTATGATTTTGGATTTTGATAGAAAAGATTATGCTCTTCTCAATGAAATCAAAAATACTTTCAAGCAAACAAGATATGGGGACTTGAAACTAAATATTCAGGTTGGAAAATCACTTGGAGACTTGGGGTCAGAATGGAAATAATCGGCATTGGAAACGCTGGTCGCAAAATCTGTGAACTTTTTGAGGAAAAAGGGTATAAAACATACTCTATTGACAGTCATGATGATGCGTTTATAAAGTTTCCTAAAGTAAAGACGATTGAGGAAGCAGAAAAGGTTGATATTGACCTAAAAAAACTAAAAAATAATATAAAATCGGACCATATTCTGTGTGTAATGGCAGGATCTGGTCTTATAACAGGTGCTTGCCTTAGAATTTTAGAGAATTTCAGAGATAAGAAGATTGATTTTCTTTATATTCAACCTGATACTTCATTTATGAACAATAATGGCAAGACAAGAGAGCGAGTTGTAAGGAATATTCTACAAGAGTTTGCTCGTTCAGGGTTATTCAACAAAATGTGGATGGTTTCCAACAAAAGTATCTCTAACCTCTCGTCAGATATATCGATTGGCAACTATTTTGAGAAGGTCAACGAGAAAGTAGTTGACATGTGGCATCTGATGGAGTATTATGGTCAGGCATCTGCGTTGATGGGGAACTTGGAAGAACCACAAGAGCAGAATAGGATCGCAACTTTTGGTTTGTATAGTTTGAACGACGAAGCAGAACAAAAGTTCTATGAACTGGAAGGAGTAAGAGAAAAACACTTTTACTTTACTTTTAGTGAAGAAACATTGAGTGAAACAGGCAATGTTTTGGATTTAGTATCTCGTAAATTGGATAAAGCAAAAGAAAATGAATTTCAGGAAATATCTTACGGCTTTTTCCCATCGGGATATACTGTTGACAAAGTGTACATAATGTACTATACTAATCATATTCAAGGCGAGGCAGGAAAATCACCTGTCTTATAAAAGGAGAAAATAAAATGGCTATTGATTTGAGTAAAATGCGTGCAAAACTTGCTGCTTCTGAAGGGAAGGGCAAGTCATCATCAAAGGATCTTTTCTGGAAACCAATGGACGGCGAGAGTGTCATCCGTATTGTTCCAGATGCAGACGGAGATCCCTTCAAGGAGTATTGGTTCCATTATAATGTAGGCAATGCCCCTGGTTTCCTTTCACCTAAGAAGAACTTTGGCGAAGATGATGTGCTCGACGCATATGTTCGCAAGTTGTTCAATGATGGTTCTGAGGAAAGTCGTGAGGAAGCAAAGAAGTTGATGGCAAAGCAGCGTTTCTTTTCACCAGTAATTGTTCGTGGTGAAGAAGAGAAGGGTGTTCGTCTTTGGGGTTATTCCAAGACTGTTTATCAAAAGTTGCTGCAATTGGTTCTAAACCCAGAGTACGGTGATATTACCGACCCAGAAGAGGGTACAGACCTAACCATCAATTACGGCAAGAAGGCAGGTCAGATGTTCCCAAGCACAGACATCTTCCCAGCACGTCGTACATCACCACTACACTCAGACCGTAATATTGCTAAGGATCTTGTTGATACTGATATTGATTACGACAATGTATTTAGCAAGAAGACACCAGATGAGGTTCAGCAGTTGTTGGAGCAGCATCTGTCTGGTGATACTGATGATAGCACTGGCACTGTCCAATACTCACAGACCAGTGAAGATGCAGCAGACCAAGCATTTAAGTCCTTGCTTTCTGCGTAAGATAGTGCTATAATGGGCGAGGGGGCAAGTCCCCCTCGCCTTATTCTATGGAGACAAAATGGCAAAAACAAAAAGCGGCAAGTTGTCTATTGCCGATATGAAAAAATTGATAAATAAAAAAGCAGGCGTTGACGTTGCTTTTTCTTTATCTGATGACAACCCAACAGAGGTAAACCAGTTTATCCCAACTGGTTGCAAATGGTTGGATGGTATTATCAAGCGTGGTGATTGGGGTGGTATTCCTGTAGGTAAGGTTAGTGAGATTGCTGGTTTAGAAGCAACTGGTAAATCTTATATGGCAGCACAGATTGCAGGTAATGCCCAACAAATGGGAATTGATGTTGTTTACTTTGATTCAGAGAACTCTATTGATCCAGGTTTCTTAGCAAATGCTGGATGTGATATTGAGAAATTGCTTTATGTTCAGGCAAGTTCGGTAGAGTTTGTGTTGGAAACCATTGAGAGTTTGTTGGCAAATAATGACAGTCAAATGCTATTCATTTGGGATTCTATGGCGTTGACACCATCTGTTTCTGATATTGAGTCTGATTTCAATCCGCTGTCTACAATGGCGGTGAAACCTCGTATTCTTTCTAAAGGTATGTCAAAACTGATTCAACCTATTGCAAATACAAAATCAACTTTGCTTATTCTAAATCAGTTGAAAACAAACATTACTCGCACACCAGCGGAAGCATTGACAACACCTTACTTTACTCCAGGTGGTAAAGCACTTGCTTACTCCTATTCCCTTCGCATCTGGTTGACTGCTCGTAAGGGCAAGTCTTCTTTTATCTTTGATGATAAGGGATTTAGGATTGGCACAGAGGTCAAGGCAAAAATTGAGAAGTCCCGATTTGGAACTCAAGGTCGAAACTGTGCTTTCAAGATTTTGTGGGCAGGTGAAGAAGTCAAGATCATGGACAAGGAAAGTTGGTTGGAAGCGATCAAAGCATCGGAAAAACTAACCAATGCGGGTGCATGGTTTACTTTGCACCATGAAGATGGAACAAATGATAAGTTTCAGACAAAGCAGTGGTTAGAGAAATTGGAAGATGAAAAATTTTATAACAGAGTTGTTGAATTGTTAGAAGAAGAAGTTGTAATGAAGTTTGACAAACGCATTGGAACTTCAAGTGATTTTTACGAGGATAAGGAGGAAGATAAGTGAACCCAAAAAAGAAAGAACACAAATCTGCAAAGAAGGTGACGAGACAAGGAAGCGGAACTTTTAGCAAAAAGTTTCATAACAAGCGTGCGAAAGGATATAAGAAGCGATACAAAGGACAGGGAAGATGACAGAAAGATCTCTAATAATTGACGGAACAAACATATTTTATAGAGCATATGTGGTAAATCCATCTTTATCTACCAGCGGTTTACCCGTTGGTGGGTTGGTTGGTTTTCTAAAATCGTTGCAAAAACTTATTAGAGAGATGAAACCAACCAAGGTTTTCGTTTGTTGGGATGGGGCAGGCGGATCTTCACGGCGAAGGTCCGTTGTGTCCTCATACAAGGAAGGTAGAAAGGCAATTAGATTGAATAGATCTACAGGTGTTTCACTTTCCTTGGAAGAGGAAAACCAAAGCAAGTTGCGTCAGATAATGCGTTTATTTGAGTACCTTGACAACTTACCTCTTATACAATTGATGCATGAAGGTGTAGAGGCAGATGACATGGTTTCTATTTTGTGTCAGGAATTGAGAGGTGAACAAAAAATAATTGTTTCAAGTGATAAAGATTTTTATCAATTGTTGGATGATGAGACAATTATTTATCGTCCGGTCCAAGCAGTATTCAAAACTAAAAAGGATATTGTGGAAGAGTTTGAAATTCATCCAAACAATTTTGCCCTAGCAAGAGCGGTTAGTGGTGATAAAAGTGATAATTTACAAGGCGTCAAAGGAGCAGGGTTGAAAACCCTGGCAAAGCGTTTTCCTTTCTTATCAGAGGAAAAAGATTATAGTTTGACTGATTTGGTTGATGTTTGTGAGGAAACCGAAAATAAATTGAAGATCCATGAAGGCATTATTGACAATTACGACAAGATCCTAAAGAACTACAAGATTATGCAACTATATGTCCCAAATGTTTCATTTCAGGTGAGAGACATAGTAAAGAATGCAAAAGAGAACTATTCAAGATATTACAATAAAACAGAGATTGTCAAGATGATGTTCCAAGATGGTTTCCCAGAAATCAGTTGGGCAGACCTTTTTGCTCACTCAAACAGGATTGCTTCCATAAAGGACTAATTATATTCGGAGGTTTTGAGATGAAAAATTTCAAAGAAATGGTATAC
>Ga0181591_10001135_pt1 | contig 22481 bp, 12 predicted proteins | sample 071ome_33_FD_133757 | JGI IMG/M metagenome (GOLD analysis project Ga0181591, IMG submission 133757) | Coastal salt marsh microbial communities from the Groves Creek Marsh, Skidaway Island, Georgia - 071412AT metaG (megahit assembly) | ecosystem: Environmental > Aquatic > Marine > Intertidal...
AGAAAATGTCTCGCCAGATGGTGATATGATTGTTTGTCCAAAAAATGCAATTTTTGAAATGAAATTCCCAGAAGTAGATATAAAAGGTAAACTAAGATAATGGCTATTAGACGCTATGTGGCGAATGCCGACAACACAATTTCCAACGCCTATAAAGATGGTCTAGGCACCCGAGCTACAGGCTCTAACATGGGTCAGGCTGATATCAGTGAAGTTTTCTCAATTTATGCAAGAGCATCACTATCATCATCCGAGTTGTCAAGAGTTTTGACACAGTTTAATGTATCTACAATATCGTCAGACAGAACAGCAGGTGTGATTCCTGCTTCTGGTAGTGTTAGTTTTTACTTACGCCTTTACAATGCAGAGACATCACAAACTGTACCAAAGAATTTTACAATTGTTGCCCAAGCCATATCAAAATCTTGGGCAGAGGGAGACGGACTAGACCTTGAAAACTACAAAGATTTAGGCAAGTCTAACTGGATTTCTGCTTCAACCACAACGGGGTGGGATACTGCTGGTGGTGACTATCATGACTCACCAACATTTACCCAAGCTTTTTCAACTGGTCTTGAAGACTTAGAAATCGACATCACCACTCTTGTTGAAGAGTGGATTGATGGAACAAAAGAAAATTATGGCGTTGGCATACGACTTACATCATCGCTAGAAAGTGCAACCACCTCTTACTACACCAAGCGCTTCTTTGCAAGAGGCACACAATACTTCTTCAAGAAGCCTGTAATTGAAGCTCGTTGGAATTCATCTAACCAAGATGATAGAGGTGATTTTTACATGTCTTCATCACTCGCTCCAGCAGCAGATAATTTAAACACACTCTACCTTTACAACTATGTTCGTGGTCAACTGACTAACATTCCAGCGATTGGCACGGGTGAGATCTATGTAGATCTTTATCAGACTCTCGGTGGAACAGCACTGACACAGGTAATCAGCACACCAGCAACAGGCGGCTATGTCTCAACAGGTATTTATTCTTGCTCAGTTTGCATCACAGGAAGCTACACAACTCTACGTGATGTCTGGTATTCTGGAAGCACTGAATACTTTACAGGAACAATTTCTCCTCAAACATTTGGTGGTGCCGCTGTATCTACCGGAAACAATCGTTATATCACTAAGATCAAGAATTTAAGAAACAAATACTTCTCCGAAGAGGAAGCACGCTTCAACGTTTATGTAAGAAGTAAAAACTGGTCCCCAACTATTTACACAGTAGCGTCAGAAGAAATAGAAAATACTATCATTCCTAGCGCATCATACAGGGTTTATAGAGTCTTAGATGGTTACAACGCAATACCCCATGGAACAGGATCAGACAAACAAACATTACTCTCCTACGATGTTTCAGGAAACTATTTCAATCTTGATATGTCTTTGCTTGAGCCCGGTTATGAATATGGTATCAAGCTTGCATTCTATAATTCTCAGCGCCAAAGCTGGCTTGAGCAAGACCAGAAGTTCCTATTCAGAGTAGAAGATTATGAGTATTAAAGACCTATTTGACCGTTCAACAAGTTACGTTTCAGACACAAGCCAAAAAGATGCATTCTCAGATGCCGAGTCATCCAGAAATGTAAAGGCTATTTCTGAAAAACAAAACACTTTTGAGCCACAGATAGACTATAACGATCCTTTGTCGTTTGCTCGCTTTGGTTCTGCTGAGCTTTACTATCAATCTGCAATAGATCGTATTGTTGATTATTATCCATATGATGGCTCTGACGCAGAATACAACGAATTTTATAACAAGTCTTTGGATATCGAGAAGTTTGTTTTTAACAATCTTTATCCTCGGACCAATGGCTACGTCAATTTTGCAGACTCTTACATTTCCCTCAAGGGCGGTCCACACACAATTAGCTCGACTTCTACGAAGGGGTTGTTCAAGGACCCAGAATCTTCGCAAAGAGAGACTGCCAATATCTACGATGAAGATCTCTACACTACCGAAGGGCTGCCATCCGATTACGGCGACGGTACAAGAGAATCAAACTTAAAGTGTGATTTCCAAAAGGGTGTCACTATCGAGTTTTGGCTCAAAAACGATGCGCTTGCTAATAATACTAAGCGTGCTCTATTCCACCTAACTAACTCTGCAGGCGGCGATGAGCTTACCCTTTATCTCTCTGGCACCTCTGGTTCGCCATTTTTTACGTCCCTTACGGCTTCATCGGCTGGAATTTTCAAAGATCAACAAATTGGCTCCACTCCTGACACCTCCTCTATAGAAAGCTGGAATCACTATGCTGTCTCGTTCAAGAGTGCAAGTGCTGGCATTACAACCAAGTTTTACCTCAATGGCGTTCTTGACCAGAAAACCAATCTCGGCTCCACTGGTGTAAATACTCTTACACAGCCAGAGACACTTGCTTACATTGGCTCTGGTTCTCACGATGAAGGACACCTACATCTTTCAGGTGCCATGGATGAGTTCCGCTTCTGGAAGGTCGAGAGAACAGCACAAGATATTGGCAGAAACTGGTTTGGGCAAGTCAGGGGCGGCTCTAACACAGATATTTCTAACACTACCCTTGGAGTTTACTACAAATTTAACGAGGGCATAACAGGCGTAGAGACGACGGATAAGGTAGTCTTGGACTACTCTGGTCGCATTTCTAACGGTACCTTCACCGGTTACACCACAAGCACTCGTAACACTGGTTCTGCAATTGTGTCCGCAAGCGCTGCTACAAGCGAGTATCTTGATCCAATTATATATGCTAATCACCCAAGTGTATCGAGTCTTAAAACAAGCCTTCTTAATAAAGGCATTGACCACGACCTTCGTAATAATGCTGCGTTTGTAACTATGATGCCAAGTTGGGTCTTAGAAGAACACGAAGAGCTAGGAAATACCAACTTCAAATATCTCAGTCATATAATTGGTTCTTATTTTGATAAACTATATCTTCAAATTGAAGCAGTTTCTACATTTAAATCACCAATTTATACTAGCTCGTCATATAAGCCAATACCTTTTGCAAAGCATATGCCCTCTTCTCTGGGTCTAGAAACACCTGATATCTTTGTAGATGCGACTGTGATGGAGCAATTCCTGAATAGAAGCGAGAAAGAAGCATACGAAAATGATTTAAATGAGGTAAAAAATCTAATTTATCTCAACCTTTACAATAACTTGACTTATCTTTTTAAGTCAAAAGGCACTGAAAAAGCAGTTAGAAACGTATTAAGAGCGTTTAACATTGACGATAAACTTGTTAGATTTAATACATATGCCAATAACTTCACTTATGAACTTGAAAATAACCTCAAAAACACAGTTGTTAGAAAATCATCAGTCAATTTTAACAAATCATCCCATCTAGGTGCTGTGGTTTACTCTTCAGGTTCTGCAACCAGTAGACAGCTTGGATATATTTCTGGTTCAGAGACAGATTTACATGAACTAAGATATGGTTTAACTCACGAAGTTGACGTAATCTTTCCTAAATTTATCAAAATAATTGATACATTTGATAGAGATTTTACAAGAGTGTCGCTGTTTGGTATTCACTCTGCAAGCTCTGAAAGTCCTCAAACAAACGTGTTTGATCCTAGCATTTATGTTTACGCCGAGAGAGATGAAAATTACTCTAAGAACGTCAAATTTGTACTTTCATCTTCGCTACTTGCCAATGAGATATCAAGTAGTCTCTATCATGGTGTATATGATAATGAAGATTGGAATTTATCAATTCGTATTAAGCCAGATTCTCTTGGGCTTACAGGGTCAGTTGCTGATGTTGCTGCTGCAAATTATACAATTGAGTTCTCAGGATATAATCAAAGATTGGGAGATATCAGAAATAGTTTCAAAGTAAGTGGTTCAGCAAACCAAGTTTCAACTCAAAACTTACTAAAATTTCCCAAGCGAGTCTTTGTTGGTGCTCACAGAACAAATGTAACTGGAGCTTTACAGTATCGCTCAGATGTACTTGTTACGGCTACCAGATATTGGACACAATATCTTGATGATGTATCTTTAAAGCAGCACGCACTTGATTTTGAAAATTACGGTGTTGCTGATGCAAGTAATCACTTATCGCCTCTCGATCCTGATAACAATAGAACACTAAATCGCCACACCTTGGCACTTAACTACGAATTTGGCAATGTTACAGCATCTGATGGTAGCGGACAATTTACAGTTACTGATATAAGCTCTGGTTCTATCGATGGAATTAACGGGTCATATGGTAAGTTTGGAGAGATATCTGGCTACTTGTATCCCGGCACTGGATTTGGATTTTCTGCCAATTCTACGGATGCCGTACTGAAACAAGAAGTAAACTCCCACCAATTTATAAATCCAGAATTGGTTATTGGAGACAATCTTGTTCAGATAAAAACGGATGATGATAAACTTTTTGATTCTGTTGATACAATCCCTAACTATCATCATGTTCTTGAAAAAAGTATGTATAACGCAATCTCTGAAGAGATGCTAAACTTCTTTGCAGGAGTTAACGATTTTCATAATTTAATCGGACACCCAGTACACCAATATAGAATGGAGTATAAAGGGCTCAATAAGTTAAGAGAAGCTTTTTTCCGAAGAGTAACAAATGTTACAGAAGTGGAGCGTTTTGTTGATTACTACAAGTGGTTTGATGATTCTGTTTCTCAAATCATTGGTCAACTTATACCTGCTTCAGCGGAATACACCCCTGATATTCTTAATACTGTTGAGTCTCATGCCCTTGAGAGAAATAAATACCAACACAGATTGCCAATGTTGGCTTTTACATCGTCAACCGAAGGTGTTGCATTCGGTGCGGAAGAACTCCGATATAATTGGAAGCTTAATCATGCACCTGTGTCTGATTTAGAGAGAGATAATTCGAATTGGTGGAAAGAGAGAGCAGAGCGCCGAGGAACAATTTCATCCGGTGACTCAAATGTTGATACAATTAGAAATCAAATTCGTAGAGTTACTACAAACCAAACAAATGGTGGTATAGGTAGAAGCTTTACCAATACGGGCATTAAATATTCTCGCTCTAATTTCAAGTATCGAACTTTATCAAAGGGACATGTTTTTGAAAGCAAGACAGTAAGAGAGATCAAAGGTGGCGTTAACTTTGACTCCAATAAAGATATTCACTACACATATACCGCATTACACCCTGCTGGTCCTATAAATCGAGATAACGGTGTGTTTGTTCCAAAAAACGTCTTGCTTGGTTTTACAAACGATCTTGTAGCACTACAAGACACTTCAGATCCACCTGAAATCCCAAGTGCGAAGGTTAAAAGAAATATTCTTGTACAACATGGGCGTGATTGGGAAGACGGGATAGGTTACAAAAATGTCAAGTCTTCTAAGGCTTTCCCATTCAATATTATATCTTCTTCTGTCAAGTCGGGCTACAACGCCCAAGTTATTGCAAGAGCTACGGCAAGTATTGAAATAACAAACCTTCATAACGATGTTTACGGTCCAGATATGGAACGTCCCATGCAGGGACCATTTACAGATTATGCCGTTGGAGGACATCAATCTAGACACATTAAACTGAATACTGGTGGTGATAATTATTTAAACCGCCCTGAAGCTTGGAAAATTTTACTTGGCTTGTGCAACTCGACAACTTCTGGTGCCATTGGAATGGTTGGAGCCGACTATCCATTCCCAGAAGCAAATGCTGTTGGGGCAACTCCGTATCCAATGACAGGAGCGATGAAGGCAACATACTTCCGCGATGAGCTTGCGAAACGTCCCGTAAATATCCGCAATATTGAGCATACCACTGGCTCAACTATTCTTGGTAACTACAACGCCAACTACGATGTTGTTCATACTGTAGGCGGATACTCTAACCCAAGAGCATTTATTGACGAGCAACCAGACTTGCCCCAAGTTGCACAAGGCGCTGATGTTGTTAAAACAATTCTCGACATCAATCGCGGAGAAAGAGAGCACTTTACTTTTGTTGATGATTACAACGCAGGATACCTTACAGGGTCAGGAGACTACAAAAACAAAACTGTTATTGTCAACAGATTCTCTGCTCCCGGCTCTCGTGAATCTTCTACCAGAGCATTTAAGGATTTTAGGGCATCTGAGTTATCTGTTTATAACACAGTAAACAATCGCAACTGGACCTCAAGAAGACCATATCAAGGTGCAACCTCTTCGATAGTTAGCGAAACAGAGGGTATAAGAAGTTTTGACCATACCGGTAGAGACTTTGGTTTTACAAACTTGGCTGCAAGACACGCAGGCAAATTCTTCCGTGATTCTGTATTCCAAACAAATCCCGGTTCTTCCGATGATGCATTTCAAGAAGAACCCAGTTTTCATAAGATTCACAGAAACAGCAAATCAAAAGGTTCTATTAATTATTCCTTAATTTATCTAGGTTTCCCTTTTAATAGATACATAGAAAGAGAAACACTAACAAACCGACAAGTTAATGACAACTTAAACGTACAACACCAGATACCACAATCAGATCGACAATACTCTTGGTTCACGTCTTCTATAACAAATAGTGATCCAAGCGATCCAAGATACTCAGGCTTTATGCTCACCGACTCCAGTATTGCTCCGTATTATGATATTACTGGTACACTTGTTCCCTTCTTTGATTATGTTTCCGCTTCCAATACTGTGATAAACGGTGTTTACCAAAACACAACTCGCTTAAATCTCCTATGTGCTGATCCTACTGGCTCATCTCAAAACACTCTTGGTGTCTCTGTTATACAAGACGGTTTGGAAGATCCAGTTACAAATGCATTGGAATTTAATGCCCTTATTGTTCGTCGTGGCGACACCTATGGCTGGAACTGGCGTGCTCACAGAATGCAAGACCACCCGATTTTGCATCGAGAACATCAAGAGAGCATTATAACAGTTGAGAAAAACAATAACCTTAAACAATTCAGGCTACCCCCCGTGTCTTTCAGGGGTAGACCAGTTGTTGTTAATATGAATATCGATGGCGAGAACATGTCGCTTAAGACAACTCATAATAATGAAAAAATTTATTTTAATGAGAGAGAATTAAACGACCTCGTGTTTCAAGTAAAAGATCCGACAGTGACACCGCTTGATGAATTGTTTGAGGTTTCACAGCAACCCGGTGCTCAATTAAACTGGGTTCACTACTCTGAAACTTTATTTCCGTCTACGCGAAATGAGTTTGTAAGTGGTTCTCGCGAAAGACTTGGATACAACAATCAATTCTGGAGAGATTCAAATGCTGATAGATTAACTTATGAAAGTAATTCTTTTAATATAATTGTTTCTCAAAGCATATGGCCCCTTGATGCACAAGAGGACTTTTTAACCAGAACAGAAATCGTTTATGCCTCTAGTGATGTCAACTTCTTAATTAAAAATGGAAAGTCAGGAGAACTCCAAAACAACTATACAACGTATTTTACCAGTTCTGATGTTGTAGGTATAAGAAAAAATCTTCGCGCTGGCTCTTTAATGTCCCGCAAACAACTTCTTACCTCCCCCAATTCTGTTGTATCCAGAACTGGTTTTGCTCAAACAGCAAGCCTCACGGATACTTTCACAGATCAGATTCCTAACTATGCAGGTGAAGCACTTTGGGAAGCAGGTACTCATGCAGCAATAATAGAAAAATCTGGTAGTAGTTTTATTACTTCTTCACACCCATCCGAACCTTGGTTTGATGAGTATGGAGATTTCAAAGAAGAACTACAGCTTGTTGCTAGAGATTATGCAATTATACCTGAATTTAGAATATCAGAGCATATTTCAGATTATATAAAAGGCGGCGTATTCAATAAAACTAAGCAAGATACTTTCCAGATACCCGGAACTGATATTGATAGCAATGATACAGGCTTTTATAAAGACTACTCTAACTCAGATTTCTTAAAAGAGTTTGCAGAAATTAAACAAAAGTCAGGTCTAGGTGCAAAAGAAATAATGCTTACCTGTAAAGCAGCAATTAGATATAATCCTTACAAGGGTTTTTACCCAGCACAAAGAACTATCAATTTGGCAGAGCAGTTTAACTCATCTTTCTCACAAGGTTTTTCAAAAACAGATGGAGGCGGGTTGCTTTCTTCTCCTAGTGAAGATAACTCAAGATACTTACGACCCCTTATTCAGCCGCTATTTGCTCCCGGAATTGTGTATAACTCTATTAAATCTGGTATTGCTGTTGATTACCCAATTATAAACAATGGTGCGAGATTCCAATCTATAAACCTTTCCGGTAGCGGCACGGGTGAAAACTATTGTATATTTGGTTCAGAGAGAGGTTATGGTGGTTCCGCAACTGCCTCTCAGGGCGGATTTTACGATCCATCAATAGAAGATTTTTGGAATTACAGAGTACCTTTTGAGACTATTATTGAGCCCGGAAAATACATTGATAAAGTAGAGTTTGTGGATTTTGAACCACACCCATCTTGCTCTTTTAATGCAACAGCATCTATGGATGCATCCGTTAGTGATGGTATTTATGAGTTAATGTCTAGAAACTTTTTTGGACAAACAGGAGACTTTTTCCTTAAAAACTCTGGCTTTACTAGAATAGAATCTGATATTATTCAAGACGGATTAAAGTTTAAAACCGGCGAAGTGTATGCCGCAAGGCTAAAGATCAGAAAGTCTCACAATGGAAATAGATATTACAACTATGAATCAGGTTCTGATGGGACAAACGACGGATTCACGTCGCTTGGTGCCAAGGCTTTTACTGGTACCTCCACCTCTGCTGTTGCACTTACGGGAGGCTATTTCCCGCTGCCACAAGATCCAGCACACAATCCTAACTTTGAAGAAACCTTCACAATGTATTCTCGTCCAACAGCATTCGGACCTTCGGTTTCAGGAAGAACAGAAAGCGACCACGCAAACTCATTTCTAAGCGGCACTCTTGATTCACTTGAGGGCTATAACTGGGCTTATACACCACCTTATTACCACGGCGAATCTTGGGTAGATTTTGTTTTCAGACCAGAATCCGGTAAAGAATATACTCTCGAAGATATTTTGTCAGAAACAGAAACAGTTTACTGGCGTGTAGATCCGGGTCAAGCAACAAATAATGTCCCCGCTCGTGCTTACGCAGAAGAGAGAAGGTTAATAACAAATGGTAGAGCACAGTTTTCTAAACCTGCTGCTGGGAACACAGAAGTCCAAGCACCATACGGTGGTAATGTTATCAATAGCAATGCCATGCAACTTAATTCTTCTCTAAACCTTTTTGGTGTAGTAAGAGTTGCTAAGAAGAGAAAAGATAAATTTAACAATACTATTTTAGATCAAAACGAATTAGCAGGCAAGCGCTGGGTTATTCAACCAAAATGGGAAACTCCTATGCTCAACTTTGCCAACGTGCAAAGTGGCTCCGGAAATATTACTTACCCAACCACTTTCTCAGAATCCGTCCCAAGAGGTATGTGGCATCAGTTTGGAGAAATACCAGAAGATCCAGCAACTGGAGTTTTCTTAGAAATTGGAGATATCCCGGTTGACTGGCTTAGGGGACATTATGATGTCATCAACGAAAATTCTGTTTACAACAACAACGATGCTGCCTCTTCTGGATCAACTGCTTATAGTGACATCAAGTCGTTAAGCGACCTATTTGGCTTTTCAAGAGCAAAGAAAAAAGATAGTGCAAATGTACGCCTTGGAGAAATTGCTGATAAACGAGAGGTATATGAGGCGGTTGTGGCAATACCTTATATCATCGAAGCCAGTGAAAATTACAGTAATATAAAAACAGATGACGACAAAAATCGCAAAAAGTTTATAAGTATACCAAGACAGCGATTTAGTGCTGCACTAAAAGAAAGAGAAGGCTCTAAGGACGGCGATTCTATAGAGGTTGCAGGTGAGAGTATCCGCAAGATGGTCCAAAAAATGAAACGCTACGTCCTACCTCCACAGTTCGATTTCATCAACTTTGAGGAAATCGATCCAATGGTTATGTATTTCTTTGAGTTCAAATACGAGTTTGATAAAGACGATCTCTCTTACATTTGGCAAAACCTTGCTCCGAGAGAATATAAAAAGATCACCTTCCAAGAAGCCAAGGTATCTCATGATCTTATGAGCAACGAATTGCTTGAAGAGAAAAATCTAATGGACAATCCAAACTTGCGCTGGATGGTGTTTAAGGTAAAACAAAAGGCTGGTAAAGATTATTACGATCTTGTTGCTCCACAAGTTAAGGCAGCAAGACCCACCAGCATCCTCGATAAGCCCGATACAGATAAAGACGACGAATATCTACAGTTCAACTGGCCCTACGATTACCTTTCCTTCGTGGAACTAGTTAAACTAGAAGCTGATGTGCTTTATAAGGCTAGCGATGAAGTTCCTGAATAAAAAAGAACAAGTTTTTGATATACAACTGACTCCTTATGGTAAACATAAGTTGTCTGCTGGCGACCTGACGCCAATGTATTATGCTTTCTTTGATGACAACGTTATCTATGATTTGGAATATGCTGGCGGTGCTGAAAAACAGAATAATACTCATAGGCGTATTAAACAAGAAACCCAGTACCTTGAAAGCCAAACACTCTTTCAACAAGTAATGAGCGGTACGGTTGTTAAGGGTGGTATTTTAGAAGAAACAATCTATGAGCAAGAACAAAACCTTCTTACTTCTCAAGGCTTTATTGGAGACGCAAAATTGCTTTCTGAAGAAACAGATGTTGCACCTGCTTGGAAATTTATTACGATGCAGAACAACATTTCATCATCATTACCCGAAGATATAAAAAATAATTTCAAAATACCACAGATTAATATAACTGCTTCTTATATTTTACAATCCAGAGATCCTAGAGATTTAAGCTTAAGAGAAGAAAATGTAAGACAAATAAACTCACGGACAGCCACTTTTTCCGATGGTAGGCTAATCGAATTAGAAATGAACGACCCTCTTATTTATCTTGAAGAACTTAACACAGAACTTTTAACCGACAACTTTGACATAGAAGTGTTTCAAGTCACGAGAGATACAAGCGATGATGATTTCAGGCAACTATTTTTTAGCTCAAAAGCCCCACAAGTTGTAAATGGTATGCTTGTGTCCGCACAGCCAATAACCAACAATGACTTAATAACCACAGGCTCAGTAGAATATTATTTCTCCATAGCAAAGGACTCAGAAGTAGATCCCAAGCTCGCTTGTAAATACATCAATCAGTTCAATACAGAAAACTATTTAATAGACTTAGACTTTGATTGTTCAGATGTTGATGGTGAAGATGTTTATTTTGATATTTATGGTAGAGTTACGGAGTCAGAAATATGTCCCGATTGATTTTTGAAGGCGATACACGCGAGCGTTTTGGAGAATTGTTTCCAAAACCGCTTGTTGATGAGATAAGAGTTTTTGATAATAATATAGAAGTAGATGTCGCCTTGTATTTTGAAATAGAAGAAGATGTTTCTGCTGATGATTTTGCACAAATTGACAGCCTCTTGTCTCTAAGAGTTTTTACTGGACTTGTCAAGGGAAAAGAAATGCAACAAATTTTTGATAACAATAGTTTACCCCTTACAGCCATAGTTGCAAGTAGAAATGAATTTGGAATTATTAATAATGATCTTGAACTAGAACCAGCTAAATCAAGTTTTTTTTATAATTCTGAAGGCAAAAAATATATAAAATTTTTATTAAATTACATTTTTGATGTACCTCGTCGCATTGATGATGAAATTTATGTTATGTCTATTACAAAGTTTTTCTCTAATGAAGATTTTAATCAAGAAGATTCAGAACAATTTTCTAAACAACTAATGAAGTTTGATTCACAACACTCTGACTTATCTTATGAAAAGCTATACAAATCAGATGGCACTATCACCGCCGAAAAAATAAATATATTTCTTGAGAGTGATGGGAATTACTATCCTAATACGCCGCTAATGTCACTAGATCGAAGATTTAGAAAAACAAATCTAATTAATCATACACAAGTTGTTGATATTATACAACCAATAATACAACCATATATTGGTAACATAGAGGAAGCAAATTTAATTTCTTCTAATTTACAAGAACACTCTAATAGCCCAAGACTATTGATGATTTTGAAAAGAAATGTTAACAACTTTTCAAACAAATCAAGCGCAACAACAATAGGAACTTTATATGAAAACTTGGTTGACGCAATATCCAATATAGATTCAATCCTTGTAGAGTCTGAAATTTTACAAAAAAGGTTGATACCAAATATAAAAATTAAAGATTATAGAGATCAAATAAACTTTAATTTTTTACAACAAATAAATATTTCTACCGAACCTAATGATACTTTTATTCACTTACCGTTTATAACAAGAGAGTATAAAGCAAAAACAGTACCTGTGAATGATGAAAATGATTTTTGTGTTGAAAATAACTCTTTTTTATTTTTTGATTATGAAAAGTCTTTAAATTTTGATTCTGAAATTTCAAAAATTTTTAATCCTTACAATTTAATTCAAATTTTTGGAATTGGTAGTTTAAATAAATATTTTAAATTGGACATTTTATTAATAGAAAGAGTAAACTCTGATTCTGATATTAAAAGCAGCCAATACTTAATAAACTACGGTGACGACACCATTAATGTAGAAAATGAAATGCAGTTTGAACCTTATTCTGATGGATATGGAGAATTTAATAGCTATAGTGTCTACGACGCTGGTGTTAGAACCGGTGAGCACGTACAAGCAGCTATTGTTGAGAGGGCGTTTGATACTTATGAAGGTTTAAGCAACTATGGTCTTAAATGTTATCAAATAACAAACATAGAGAGTGTATATTCTGCTGAAAATTATATATTTAATTACTTGGTAGAAATTCGAATAATAGATACAACAATGCAATTTTATGATGATTTTATATATAAAAAAATGGTTAATTTAAAAAATGACTTACAAAAATATTTTGAACAAGCCCAACAATTTTGTTCTTACAATAATTTAGACAATGTTTTTAATAATTTTTTTATAGAATCAGTAAATGAAACATTTTCCTCTCCATATGTTTGGGAAGAAGCTCCTTTATATTTTTATGCTATGAATTATCTAATTCAAGCATCATATGAAAATATGAATATTAACAATAGAACGCCATATAGTGGTATGCTTTTAGATAAAGAACAAATAGAAAATCAAGCAAGTTTGTTGTATAACAATATATCTCCTGAAAATGGTAACTTGGAATCTTTAGAAAGGTTTTATTTAAATTTTATCGAATTATATGAAAATTATTTTGAACTAACCTCTGGATTTGATCAAAAATTTGATATATATAAAGAGGCATTAGAATCCTAATGGCAAAATTAAAAAAACCAATAGTTGTTAAAAATTATTCAAGGACTTTTCCGATTAACATTGGAATCATAAACAAAAATCAATTTACATTTTCTGGTGTAAATAATATTATTGAAGAAGTTGTTGAGAGGGTTGAATCATCTACTCAAACTTTAAATCAATTGCGTGAAGAATCATTTCGCATTAAATCTATCAAAGAAGCTGCTGCTGCTGGTCAAAGAAGAGAAGTTTTATTAAAAACTACCACAGAGACTATGATAATGGAAGGTATTAAAATTGCAGAGCAAGAACAGTTACAAGCACAAGCACTCTATGATTTTATCATGGGAATGATTGTAGAAGTTTTAGTTTTACCTTCCGGTGTCCCACGAGATGAATGGGTTTCTGATCAATTATATTATCAAGAAATTGCTAATATAGTTATGTCTGGGATACAAAGTGGTGGTGCTTTATCTGGAAAAGAGTTTGAAAATAATTTTGTTAATAATCTAAATTTTTATGATTTAAATGCAGCTTATTTTTCTGACTTTATTGCCCCTGTTGTAGAAGAAAATACAATTGGTTTGAACATGAATGTTTATACAGCAAGACAACTTGTTAGGAGTTATATCTAATGCCGACAAATGTAAAAAAAAGATTTTTTACATCTTTTTTAGAAAATCCTAATTTTGTAAAGCCCTATGAGATTATAGAAAACCAAAACAATAGCTACTCTATGCCAACATCTATTGAAGATGAAGACATAAATTTTTCTTTCAATAAAAAAACTGATGGCGAATTTTTAAAAAATCCAAATATTATAGAAAATAGTATAAAAGAAGAAACAAACTCTAATTTAAAAATTAATAAGAGTTTTGACAATTCAGATGACGCAATTTATGATTTAGATGAAAAAGTAGATATAATTTATGACAACAAAAATGATTATAAAAAAAATATCAAACAAAATGTTTTATCAAATAAGTTCAAAAATAAAAAAACAAAATTAAATTCAAGGTATTAAACAAATGATTTCACTAGGCAATGTCTCTATTATAGCTTCACTAAAAGATAATGATGAATATTTTTTATCTGATTTTGTTGTTAAATCAAGACTTATTGCTTTTAATATAGAAACTTCATATGATAATCCTACTGAAGTTGGACCATCCAATAATATTGCACCAAATTTAGTTGAAGATTTAGAATCGTTCTTTTTAATTTGCCACCAGACAGATTCTTCAACAGGTTTAAAATTATATTTTGGTGTAGAAGAAGAAGAAATAAAAATTATTGAAATACAAGATGAAGACCCAGAAGATAAAATTTTTACGAAGCGTATTGTTTATTCAGATAGTGAAATAGATAAATTAAACACTTTGTATGGAAGTGTTGAGCCTGAATTTCAATTTTCTTTACCCCCACAAACAGAAATACCACCTGCACAAAATAGTGTAAAATCTGATGAATTGTCATACGATTCTTTATCTTTTCTCGGTAACATAACTAATGAAGAATTTTCTGTAACAGCAGCTACTGGTTCTGCTACAGGATTAATTATAGAGTCAAGACAACAGATTTCTGATGTTGGTGGTTTATCTGGCGCTGGTAGAGATAGGACGATAGCATCCACTGGTGTCTCTACGGGGGATGTCACTGTGACAACAAGCGGGTATTAATATGTCATTAAAAAACACTAAAATAATTGATTTAAACCTTTTTTCAGGTTCCTCAGAAACATCAAGACAAGCGGTTAAAAGCTATTTTTATATCTCAGAGACAAATAAACTTGAATTTTCTAATGCTGAGTTTTCTGATTTAGAAGAGGTAGAAGAAATCGTAAGAGATGATATTACAACTGAAATTAAAGGAAATTTTCAAGACACAAGGACATATGCTAATAGAATTTATGTTAATCAATCTTTCAACATCAAGTCAGACGAACATTGGAGAACTTTTTTAATTGGTGGGACTTTTGAAGACAAAGAATATATTGGAATTTATAATGACAATGTTTATGCTGATCATTATAGTATATCACCTCTGCCAGAGCTTGCAAGAGAAAACATTAATACAGATGTGGAGCCATCAGTTTTATTAACTACGGAATACTACAACTATTATCCATTATATCAAAACGAGATAGCCAATATAGAAAGCGAATTACAGGCACCAAATTTTTACCTATTAGACAGTTCTTCTTACTTTGTGCCAAGTTACAACAATGAAGTAGTTCAGTCAAGATATCAGTATGGAAATCTAAAAGTTTTCTTAGAAGAAACTTATCCAAATTCTCAAAAAATATTAAATTCAAAAATGGAAAATATTTTTATCACGAATCCATCTGAATTAAAATTTAGCAACGATATACGGCTTGATACCACAGAATTGTTGCAACATGGGGGAATTGATAATGACTTTACTTTTCTCTATTCTCTTATGCCTTTTGGTAATAAACTTGAAATAACAGATGACATGATGTCAACCTTAAATGACGTAACATATACAAGTATTGATCCTGATTCTTATAAAAATATTATTAACAATAACAATTATAGAACAAAGTTTTTAAAGTTGCTGAAAGAAGTTTTTCAAGGAGAATCGGGACTTCAAACCTCTGATGTAAATTTTGCTGTAAATACAAGCACTGTTGAAAGCACCGGTATTTTTACTGGTTCTGTCGAGAATACTGAAACCAAAACTTTTAAGGTTGTAGATTTACCAACAATGCTTTTATATGCTTACAAAAATCCAATTTCTGAAACTGACAATATTATTATTTTTAATTCAAGTTCTTATCTTGAGGCTGAAGAATTAGATTATATTTTTGATTCATCTGGGATGCATCGTTTTGTAAATACTGAAAAAACACTTAAAGTTTTTTCTGATTTTATAGATCAAATAAATTCTATTTTTTCATACGACTTTAACGGACTTCAGTTTTATGATAGTTTATTTGATTTTGCTCAAAACACAAAACATTATGAAACCATGGCATTTCGAATAGAAAAGATTGGTGGAGAACCAACAGGAGACAGTAGGACTCAAAATACAATACAAAATATTTGGTTTTATAATGAAAAAGAAGCAATAAAGTATTTTGATACACAAGTAAAATATGACACAGAGTATACCTATAAGATCTATAAATATGATATCGTTCAAGGTTATAAATATAAAACTTCCGATTTAAGATATACAAAACAAAGCGCACTCACTTCATCTGGAGACGCAAGTGTGTATTGTTTACAATTTCATGACGCAGAGACAAGATTACCGGCTTCAAAACTTATTGGCTTATCATCAGAGATTGATTATTTGGAAAGAACTTTGGAGCCACTCTATCTTCAATTAGAATCACTTGAAGAACAGAGAGCTAAAACTAACAAAGTAATAGAAACAGCAGATGATATGAAAGTTTTTCTACTAGAATCAAGTGGTTCACAATATTATGATGCCCGTCGTGTTTTTCGAAGCTCTGGAAATTGGCCATCCTATCCATATGCAGTTGTAGAAGACATTATTAAATATGAAGATTTTACAGATGGGGAGTTAAGTTTTCCAGCCGCAGAAATTGTTTTAGAAAAAATCCTTAGAGGTGGCCCTGATTTTGGTTCTGTAAATAGACCTTCTGATTATCCAGAATACCAATTTGATTACATATACGATTTAACTTACGAAGCCGATGATCCATTGCTTTCTGAGATAGAAATAGGACCGCCCAGAGTTCCACCCGAAAACAGAATCAAGATAACAGTTAGATCTTTCTTAGACAGATTTTATCCAGACGCACGTTCTACTCTTGAATCTATTGAAGAAAGAATAAGTTTATTAAAAGAGGTTATCGCTCCACTACAAAATGAGTTAGATTTGCAAATAAGTGCAAGAGATAATTTAACCAGCACAGCAGACAACTCTATTATTATTTCTAGTTATCCATATCTTGCAGATGTAAATATTGTTGTAACCCCATCAGTCAAGGTTATAGAAATACCAATTGAAGAAAAGCGTATGCGTATTGTAGACCACCCATCAAATGATTTTGTAACAACTCCGCATCATTTACTAGATCAATCTAACAGACTTGCATTTTATTGTAAATATGATACTTTTACAATGAATACCGTTACATATCCTCCCACTCTTGCTTCTCAAGATGAAGTAAATAGGGACGCATATCTAACAGGTCATGATTTTAATCAAATCTCAAAACTAACACAAGAGACAGTATCGCCTGCTCGCTTTATTGAAGTATATAGAACATCTGTCAAGCCAACAAGTTATTCTGATTTTACAGGAAATCTTCGTAAATCTATTGATCTACGACAGTCAAATGGAGATATTTTAACAGATCATCTTTTTGTCGAAAGAGTTCGAGAGAACGTAAAATATTATTATGTTTTTCGAGCAGTCAACGAGAATGGCGTAGCAGGACAAATGAGCCCCATATTTGAATCAGAATTAATCAACGATGGCGGTTATGTATACGCTAGTTTTATACAATACTCAGAGGAAGACTTGGCTGTACCACCACCAAAAGAGCCTTTAATGGGTTTTAAAAAGTTGTTCAATGTTATACCAAATATTCAGCATTTACAACTAGATACTAGCGCAGTCAATTTTGCTAGCTCTTCTATAAGCCAAATGTCACAAGTTGCTCTTGGAACAAGTGCTGAAGACGATTTATGGGATCAAAATAAATATTATAAAATAAGACTAACTTCAAAGAAAACAGGCAAGAAAATTGATCTAAACATTGGGTTCAAAAAAGAACAGCGTAATTAAATTTAAACCACTATTTATGTGAGAGAGGAAAATAAATGGGATTTTTAGATAACTCTGGCGATATCATACTAGACGCCGTATTGACAGATTTGGGAAGAAAGCGAATGGCAGATGGCAACTTTAGAATTACCAAGTTCGCCCTCGGTGATGATGAGATAGATTATACGCTATACAACGCAAATCACCCCTCTGGTTCAGCATATTATGATCTGGAGATTTTGCAGTCTCCGGTTATGGAAGCAGCCACAAGACAAGCATCCTCAATTAAATATGGTCTTTTAAGTATCACTAGAACCGATCTTGTTTACATGCCCGTTCTAAAGGTTAATGAAAAAACTGATTATTCTGCGGTAAAGACGAGTGGTATTTATTATCTTGCTGTTAATGCTGCAACTCATGAAAGGTTGCTTGCTGATAATGCTAATAGCTCACAGAAATTCTTGGAGCCCAATACCAATAGTCCTTCTAAGGTTCTTGTAATAGAGACTGGTTTAGATACTAGCGAGAGAACTCCAACTCTTGAGAATAGAAACGCTGCAATTGTTCAAACTGGACTACTCGATACAAATTTTGAAGTTAAGTTTGATAACAGGTTTGTAGCAGGTATTATGTCATTAGTGGGAGGCAAGTTTGCTAACACTTCCGAGAATACTAGCGACATTAGCCTCGATAATTATGCATCTAGAACTGCTGTTTCTTCACTTGATTTTATTGAGAACTATTCTACTGCCATGGCAGCAGGCATTCCAAACCAAGTTGCAAAGCGCTCATCAACAGCCCTTGGAAATAACTTCTCTGCTTTTGAAGGTCCACGCGGCTCTGTGACAGCAATGACCTTTAATCCAAGCCTTGAGATTAATGCTGAAGGAACAGCATCTCCTAGTTATTACACACTGTATGGTAAAACAGGGGTTGCAGGTAGTACTTTGGGTATTGGCTCTGGAACATATGATTACATAGATACTACAGTATACATTCGTGGTATGGCTAGCGGTACTCAACTACAAATCCCACTAAGACTAATTAGACTACAAGGTTAACGGAGAAATTAATGCCTATCAATTATGAGCCAATCAACGGACAGACTGATGTTGCCACTACTAGAACCCTTCTTCATGAGGTGATTCCACTAACAGGCACTATTGTTAGTGGTACTTATGGCACATTTCCAAATGATAATAATGTCAAAAACTACAACCATGGTCAGTTTCAGTCAGTATATGACTATCCTTACCTTAGTTCTTCAGCAAACCACATATTTGATATAGCTATCGGTTATGACGAAGGCTCTAGTTATTCAGGCTCAGCCAACACAGTACAACAAAAGAAAAAGATAAACATGTACAATCAGATGTCTCAAGTTCTTTTGGGATACACTGGCTCTGCCAACACTGTTCGAAAGTTTGAATCCGATCTTACCCTTGATGGCACAAATGCGATGAACGAAGTTTATTTTATAAACTTTTCTCGCCTTCTTACAAAAGATCAGATTAAGAAGGGCTCAGTTTCTATCACACTTTTAACTGGTGCCTACTCTTCCAACAACGTTGAGGGTGGAACAATTACATACACTGATGCTAATGCCTCAGAAACACAAGGAACTCTTAACACCGTTGGTGGCGATTATGGAGTCTTGCTTGATACAACAAATAATCTAACAGGCGGTATTGTTTTCTATCAGGCAGGAATTATGGTCCTCACTGCATCAGCATTTAGTAGCTCAGCAGGTACTTTGGCTGATGCGAACTTCTTCGATGGACAAACAATTAGTCAGTTATTTACTGGTTCTGCAATTTCTGGTGCATGTGATGCACTTCGTCAGCGAATTGGAAACATACAATTTAATAATACAACTGAGATTAACTCAACAGTTTACTTCTGTCGCGCACCGCACAATAAATTTAACTACTCAAGCAATCCAACTTATTTAAGTTCAAGTTCTATTAGGGTCAAAAATAATACTCGCTCTAACCCACCAATCTCTTATATTACCACAATTGGTCTATATAATTCATCTAATGAGCTTCTTGCTGTTGCCAAATTGTCTGAACCTCTTCGCAAAGATCCCACGAACGAACTAACCCTCCGCGTCAGGCTAGACTACTAAGGAGGGCAAGATGTCCCTCAAGAAGTTTGGACAAAGTGACATAATAAGAAATGCCATGAGGGCTTATCCTCATAATACTTTCTTTATTTATTCGTCTTCGGTCTATTACGATAACCGACCAATTGAGACAGGTCAGTTTAATAGTGATATTCTGTCAGCATCAGGTGGAATAAGCCTGTACGAATACAATGTTGATAGAAGCGGCAGTACAACTATAGATAATGATGGTAATGTTCTTACTGGTGGACTGAACCCTCCTATTATACCTTACACTGCCGGTAGGGGACTTAACACTTTAACATACATTAAGGCTTCGCCTAGAGCCAGAATTATAACAGAAGGTAGCCATCTTTCGTTTGAAATAACTGCTTCTGGACCAATGCAAGAGGTTTCAGATAGAATTGTTGCTGGAGATAATGTTTTTACTGGATCTTCGTATCCGATGTCGGCATCAATCACAAGAGAATTAATGGAGACGGCAGGAGCAAGAACATATTTTGGACCCCCTACTCGTCGCAGTTCCGTTCCGACATATCGCCATTACTACGGTTTACGAAACTCACTAAACTTTTATGGTACTCGCTCTCCACACTACTTTGTTGAATTTTCAGCATCAAATGTAGGAAGTTGGAACAAAGATGAACAAGATATTAACCTCATCTCTGTTCCAAAGATTTTCTATGGGTCTCGCCTTAAGCCCGGCTCAATGTCTCTTAAATTCTATATCACAGGTACATTAGTTGGAGAACTTCAAGATACCAAATATAACGGTGAACTAATACAAGTAGGACCAGAAGGCTCTACTGGTTCTGGTTCTGTGGCTGGTGTTGCGATGTATGAAGAAGGTTTTGTACTTCTTACGGGTAGCTGGGATTTAACAAATGGAGAATCTTATAACTTTGATTCTTTAACAACGGGTTCTTGGACAAGGTTTGCCTGTGGAGCTAATGATGGAGTCTCATGTTCAACATCTGCTTCATTTGATATATCATTTAAAGGACATACAGAAACACAAGTCCTTACAATGTATGCTCACGCCCGTCGTGGTGAAGTAAATTACTCTAACAATCCAACATTTTTAGAGTATGGGCAAAATAAAGTTTTCTTAACCTCATCTAACATTTATATTGAAAACGATAAACAAAAAATAAAAAATACTGTATCATCTAGCTACGACGGATTTGATGCACCTTTTGAAAGGCAGGTCTATGTTTCACGTATTGCAATCTATGATGACGATAAAAAGTTAATTGGAGTAGCAACACTATCAAACCCAATTTTGAAAAAAGAAGCACAAGATCTTTCGTTTAAATTAAAGTTGGATATATGATTTTAGGAATTGACGTATCGACAAGTATAACAGGCTTTGCGATAGTAGATAAAGATGGAAAAATACTATTTTCCGAAGCCTCTGATCTCCGCAGAGACAAGACGTTTTTTTCCAAGTGTCTTACAATAAGAGCAAAAATTCTAGACATTCTAGAAGTATATAGCGATAAAATAGAGCATATTTATATCGAGCAACCTTTTACGTTTTTTAACTCTGGGGGTTCTTCTGGCAAGACCATGGCTGCACTTCAACGCTTCAACGGCGTTGTATCTTGGATGGTGTATGAATGCTTTGAGATCGAACCACAATATCTTGGTGCCACACAAGCACGAAAACTTGTAGGTATCAAGGTTCCTCGTGGCGAGAAAGCAAAGAAAGTCGTCATGGAGCACTTGCTTGCCACTGACCCAGATTTTACAATTGAGCGCACCCACAAAGGAAACCCCAAGCCACAAGAATTTGACAGAGCCGATGCCATCGTTATCGCGAGAGCAGGACTAAAAGATCTTGCAGAAGAGTGATCGCCGTGTTACCTTACAGGTATGAACAAGACAGTCGCAAAGAAGATTCTGTATGAAACGCTTGGGCACTTTTCAGACAAGGGCTCAGAACTTCTTTTCTCGTGTCCTGCGTGCGGTCACCACAAGCGCAAATTCTCTGTTAACTTGGACAAAAATGTGTTTAAGTGTTGGGTTTGTGATTATCATGGTCGTAACATTAGGCGTGTTATTAGACGTTTTGGTTCGTATATTCAACTACAGAAATGGGACCAGATTACAGACCGGAGCGATATTACACGGTTTGCTGAACTCTTTATGGACGAGCAGTCTGGAGAAGGTGAAGCAAAAATCGAACTCCCGCAAGAATTCGTAAGTCTTGCAAACAAAAATCTGCCCCTATCTGCTAACCGTGCCCTACGCTATCTGAAAGAACGAGGTATAACACAAGAGCAGATCGTTCGTTGGAAGATGGGCTTC
>Ga0181591_10001145_pt1 | contig 22390 bp, 27 predicted proteins | sample 071ome_33_FD_133757 | JGI IMG/M metagenome (GOLD analysis project Ga0181591, IMG submission 133757) | Coastal salt marsh microbial communities from the Groves Creek Marsh, Skidaway Island, Georgia - 071412AT metaG (megahit assembly) | ecosystem: Environmental > Aquatic > Marine > Intertidal...
CTGGGTTCTGGCGTCCCCGACCGGACAACGGAGTGGAAATCACCCTCGACCACCCGACGGGTTTCGCGGAGATCTGGTACGGCAATGTCGAGGTCACCGGGATCGAAAACGCGGTGATCACTGGAGCGCGTACAACGCTGAAGACCGATGCTGTGATGCGCACTCAGAGTGCGAAGGAGTACTCCGTAGGCGAGCGCATGTACGGACTGGTGGGGGGCAAACTCCTGTGGACCTTCGATATGGCTGCGGTGGGGGAGCCGTTGCAGAATCATTTGGCGGCTTCATTGACGCCCGAGGACCCTACGAAGGATTAGGAATGACCGAGGACTGGGAGCAGCGACTTCGCGAGAACGGTTTTCGAATTACGCCGCAGCGGCAACTCGTCCTTCAGGCCGTTGAAGATCTCCGGCACGGGACCCCGGAAGAAATTCTGGTCGAGGTCCAGCACACCGCCTCGGGAGTCAACCTCTCGACCATCTATCGCACACTCGAGGTACTCGAGTCGGTAGGTCTGGTTACCCACGCGCACATTGGCCATGGCGCACCGACGTATCACGCAGTCGACGAGCACGTGCACATCCACCTCGTGTGCGACCTTTGCGGGAGCGTGGAGTCCATTCCCGCCGCTGTTGCTGACGCGTTTACCTCCGATTTGCGTGAAACCTACGGATTCGAGACCGATATCTCGCATGTCTCGATTCATGGAAGGTGCTCACGGTGTGCGGACAAGCCGATGACCGTCGTGGACGTGGAGGACTAGCCGATGTCGGCTGTTCCAGCTCCCGAAGGTGACGTCGATGCAGGAGTTCCCTGGCACTACGGCGATCCTTTGCGTGAACAACGTGATCTGGCGTCGGGAAACGCGGTCGTCGACCTATCTCATTTCGGTGTCGTAAGGATTTCCGGGCCCGACCGGCTGTCCTGGTTACACAGCCTCACGTCTCAGCACCTTGAAGGATTGCTGCCGGGTAGTTCGAGCCTCGCGCTCATCTTGAGCCCGCACGGTCATGTCGAGCATGAACTGCACATCACCGATGACGACTATTCCGCGTGGATCATCTGTGCTCCCGGGACGTCGTCGGAACTAGTCGACTATCTCGAATCGATGAAGTTCATGACCCGGGTGGAGGTCCACGACGTCAGCGATGAGTACGCGGTGGTGTGGGAACCGGTGCACGCGATTGATCCGGCCTACCCGACGTGGTTGGTTCCTGCCGACTACGCCGGAACCGGGTCTGTAAGCGCCGGAAGCGACAAGGGTGGCGGGGCAGACAGGTACGTGCCCGTGCGACCAAGCACGCTGGATGGTCGGGAAGTAATAGTGCCACGCGCGGAGCTAGAGGACAGGCTTGATTCGTGGCCCGCGCGAGCAGGAACGTGGGCGTGGAACGCTCTGCGAACCGCTGCAGCGATACCGCGCGTTGGTTTCGAGACCGATCACCGGACCCTGCCGCACGAGGTCGGCTGGATCGGCCCGGCCGTTCATTTGGCGAAGGGCTGTTATCGCGGACAAGAAGCGGTGGCCCGCGTCCACAACCTCGGACACCCACCTCGCCGACTCGCCCTAGTCCACCTGGACGGATCGGTGGATCACCTGCCGCCGCACGGAGCGCTCGTCCGTCGGGACGGCAAGGACGTCGGCTGGGTCGCCTCGAGCGCGCAACATTTCGAAGAGGGCCCCATCGCGACCGTCGTCGTCAAGCGATCTACTCCCTCTGACAGCGATCTTGAGATCGCGATGTCCCTCGACTCCGATGAAGCGACACCCTCATTTGTTCGAGGGAGTCAAACCCCGGTGGTCATCGGCTGACGGCGCTGCTCGACGTCAGACGTCGAGAGAGATCGTGACGGGACCGTCGTTGGTGAAACTGACCTGCATATCTGCACCGAAACGTCCGGTGGCCACGGGTGCACCGAGGGCACCGAGGGCGTCTGCGACGGCCTCGACCAGCGGTTCTGCGACTGATCCGGGCGCCGCACGATCCCAGGTGGGTCGGCGTCCCTTTTTGGTTTCCGCGTAGAGGGTGAACTGGCTTATGACGAGCACGGGCAGGCCCAGGTCTTGTGCGGACACCTCACGTGGAGCCGATGGTGGCAGGCACGCGCGATCGCGAGCGTGGCGATGTTCGAAGATCCGCAACCGGTACACCTTGTCCGCGAGGGTTACGGCCTTCGAGGCATCGTCGTCGTGCGTGATGCCCACCAGGAGAACCAAGCCCGGACCATCGAATGACCCGACGATTTCACCCTCGACGGTCACGCGTGCATCGAGCGCACGCTGCACTATCGCTCGCATGCGCACAGCGTGCCACTTCATCCACTGTTCACCCGGCGCCCCTACCGTCGGGCCGTGATGACGCAGCAAGACCCACCCAGCAGGTTCTCCCGGTCACTGGGTCTGGGAGGTGCGCTGACGGTCGGCGTGAGCGCAATGGTCGGCACCGGCGTGTTTGCAGTGTGGGGACCGGCTCTGGAAAGCGCTGGCGGGTGGCTGCTCGCCTCGGTTCTCATCGCCTCGATGGTTGCGGCACTCAATGCGACGTCTACTGCCCGACTGGCGTCACGGTTCCCCGAAGCGGGTGGCGTGTACGCCTACGGCCGGATCCAACTCTCGAGGTTTGCAGGCGTCGTTGCGGGTGTTGTGTTCATCATCGGCAAGACGGCTTCGGCTTCAGCGGCCGCGCTGACCATCGGCTTGTACCTCTGGCCGGAGCGCAGTCGCCTGGTTGCCCTCAGCGCAATCGTCCTCGTGCTGTTGTTGAACCTACGGGGCATTGTTCGATCGACGCGTGTCGCGGCTGTGATGGTGAGCATCGTCGGAGTCATTTTGATGACCTTTGTGATCACGTCCGGCGTGACGCTTCTCGAGCGACCTGTGATCATCGGTGCGTCACTACCGGCATCCGGGCCGATCGGGGTGCTGGCTGCTGCCGGATTGATCTTCGTGGCTTTCGCCGGGTACGCGCGAATCACCGTCCTCGGCGAAGAAGTCACCGAACCGCGCCGGAATATCCCGCGAGCGATTGCCGGATCCTTCGTGATCGTGTCCGTCGGCTATGTGGCCATCGCCGCCGTGGTGCTGCTTGCGGCCCTAGACGCAGTGGTGATCGAGCCGGCGGCACTTCTCGATCTCGCCCAGGCACTCGGGCCGAGCTGGATGGGTCCTGCAGTCGTCTTCGCCGCCGTGCTCGCCGCGGGTTCGGTGCTGCTTACATTGATTGCAGGTGTGGGTCGCACCGTGTTCGCGATGGCAGCTCGAGGCGATGCACCCAGGATGTTCGCGACCGTTGGTCGCCGGACGCGTATCCCTATTCGAGCCGAGGTCGCCTCGGCCGTGGGCGCCGGTGCGCTCGTTGCCATGGGAGGCCTGACACTGGCGCTGGCCATCTCCGCGACGATGATCTTGCTGTACTACTCCATCTCTCATGTAGCGGCTGCGCGTTTGCGGCCGGACTCAAGATCGGACTCAAGATCGGACTCAAGATCGGGTCCAAGGATCGGCAACCGCCTGCTGCAGATGACGCCTTTCGCGGGTCTTGCCGGCTGCTTGCTGCTGGTGGGGGCCCTCTTCGTGGACCGGGGTATGGGCGGGTGACGAACCTCACGCTCGCTCCTGCAAGCGCCTGCGCTTGCATTTGCAAGCAAAGGGGCTCATACTCGAGACATGGCACGAATCGAGGTATCCGGTCTCGGGGATTTCATCCGCGAGCAGCGGGATCAGGCCCAAATGTCCCTGCGCCAATTGGCGAAGGCGGCCGAGGTCTCGAATCCCTACCTGAGCCAGGTGGAGCGGGGGCTGCGCAAGCCCAGCGCTGAGATTCTCAGTCGCATCGCCCAGGGTCTGCGCATATCCGCGGAGAGCCTGTATGTCCAGGCCGGAATCCTCGACGAGCGGGACGGGGACGAGGCGGTTACAACCGCCATTGCGGCAGACCCGACCCTCACCGAGCGGCAGCGCACCACGCTGCTGCAGATCTACGCCGCATTCCAAGCCGAGAACGCCTCGGCTGGGAAGACACCCGAAAGCGAACGAACCGACGAACCGGTTGTTCCCGAGAGCAAGGACGCATCATGACCGAAAGCACCGCACCGAAGAAGAAGGTCGCAAAGAAGACCACCGTGAAGAAGAGCGCCACCAAGGCGAGCGCCAGCAAGGCCTCTGCCACGAAGACCAGCCCGGACAAGGCCAACCCCGTGAGCAGCCCAGCTGCCTTCGCATCCACCGCCAAGTCCACGGCGACGAAGACTGCGACGAAGGTCGCCTCGAGCGTCTCGTCCTTGCCGTTTGACGTTCCCAAATTCGACGTTCCCAAATTCGAGTTGCCGAAGGTCGAGCTACCCAAGGTCGAGCTACCCAAGGTCGACGTCCCCAAGTTCGATCTACCCAAGGTGGAGATCCCTGCGAGCGTCTCGTCCGTCGCTGAGCGCGGACGCGAACTTGTCGAGGATTCGGTGAAAGCGGCCCATGATCGTGCCGCGTCGCTTCGCAAGAACGTCTCGGAGACCGTCGTTCTCGTCCGCGAGGCGGTAGGCGTCTAAGGCGGTTTTCGAAACACTATTTCCCGCGACAACGCGAGCGCCACGAACTCTTGTGGCGCTCGCGTTGTACGTCTGGGTTGACCAGGTACCGTGACAGCATGTTCGGCGCCGTACAGAACGTTGTGATCCTTGCTCTGTGGGTAGTACTGCTGGGTTTGAAAGGCTTCGCCTTCGTTGAGTGCCTACGCGCTCCGACCCAGGTCTTCCCCGCGATCGGCAGGCAGACCAAGGTCCTGTGGCTCGTGTTGACGGGTCTGGGCCTGCTGACCGGCCTGGTGCCGAACCTCACGCTTAGTTTGTTCGGGATTGCCGGCGCGGTCATCGCGTTGATCTTCGTGTTCGACATCAGGCCCCGCATCAAATCCATCACAGGACGCTGACGCGTGATGCCGTGATCGAGGTGATCTCGGGGGACATCACTGAGCAGGCGGTCGACGCCATAGTCAACGCAGCAAACCCCTCGCTCATGGGTGGCGGAGGAGTCGACGGTGCGATCCATGCCGCGGCCGGGCCCGACCTGGTTACGGAGTGTCGGGACGTGCGGCAACGTTCTTTTCCTAACGGGCTCCCCACCGGCCAGGCGGTCGTGACGAGTGCCGGAGACCTGCCTGCCCGGTTTGTCATTCATACCGTCGGACCCAAGTTCTGGGAGCACCCCGACGGCGGAGCGGAGTTACTCGCAGCAGCGCATCGCAATTGCCTTGTTGAGGCTCAACGCGTCGAAGCGGTGAGTGTGGCTTTTCCGGCCATTTCCTGCGGCGTCTACGGCTGGCGGCCGAAAGACGCCGCGCCGATCGCGGTGGCTGCGGTCCGAGAGGCACTCGGGGAATTACCGGAGATTCGCATCGTTCGATTCGTGCTTTACAACGACGATGCCCTGTCGGCCTACCGGTGGGCCCTGGCTGAGGACTAACTTGATGGTGCGTCGAGGGCTACGCGGATACGCCGGAACCCTTTTCCTTTGTTCTCCACTTTGAGCACCCGCATCGCTCCGATGTGGTGTGTCGACGCAACGTGGGTGCCACCATCGGCCTGGACGTCGAGTCCTTTGATGTCGACGATTCGGACTATCTCGATGCCGGGCGGCAGCAGATTGGTGGCCGTTCGGATGATGTCGGGGATCTCGAACGCCTCCTCGCGCGGCAGTTCGTACGCCTCGATCGCTCGGTCGGCCGCGACCTCCGCGTTACAGGCGTCCTCGACGGCCTCCTTAAACCCCGGAGGTACTTCCTGAAGGTTGAAGTCGAGACGGCCCGTCAGCGGATCCATGTTCGAGCCGGTCACGAGGGCTCCAAAGTCACGAAAGACCACGCCGGATAGCAGATGCAGCCCGGAGTGGGTGCGCATCAATGCCGTGCGACGCTCGTCTTCGATCGCTCCGCGAACAGCCGTTCCGACGGCAGGCATCGGGTCTTGTGGTGCGGGAATCAATCGAATGTCATCACCGCGGCGGACGCCCTCGATGCGCGTTTGCACACCACCCCACAGCAGGACTCCGTGATCGGGCGGCTGACCGCCGCCACCGGGATAGAAGGCCGATCGGTCGAGGACGATGCCTTCGTCGCTGACATCGAGAACCGTCGCGTCCCACTCTCGAAGCGTCGAGTCGAGTAGGTCGAGCCGCTCGGTGTGCGTGTGCGCAGCCATGGATGTCGACCTAGCCCTTGCCTTGGGCGGCGACGGCCGCCGCCGCGGTCGCTGCCGCTTCGGGGTCGAGGTACTCGCCACCGGGAACGATGGGTCGCAGGTTCGCATCAAGGCGATAGACCAAGGGAATGCCGGTGGGAATATTCAGGCCGGCGATGTCCTCGTCTGAGATTCGATCCAGGTGCTTGACCAGCGCTCGCAGGGAGTTTCCATGGGCGGCGACCAGGACCGTGCGCCCGGCCCGTAGATCGTCGGCGACGATCACGTCTTCCCAGTAGGGGATCAGGCGACGCACTACGTCGGCCAGACATTCGGTTTCTGGTCGCGCCTGGGGAGGTAGGGATGCGTATCGAGGGTCGTGCGTCTGCGCAAACGGATCGTCGGCGGCTATCGGGGGTGGTGGAACGTCGTAACTGCGACGCCAGAGCATGAACTGCTCTTCGCCGAACTCCTCGAGAGTCTGCTTCTTGTCCTTGCCCTGGAGGGCCCCGTAGTGACGCTCGTTCAATCGCCAACTGCGTCGCACCGGAATCCACAGCCGTTGAGCGGCGTCGAGGGCCAACTGGCTGGTGCGAATGGCCCGGGTCAGAAGAGAGGTATGCACGACGTCGGGAAGAAGTTCGGCCTCGGCAAGGAGTTCTCCACCACGGACGGCTTCGCTACGCCCCTTCTCGGAAAGATCAACGTCCACCCATCCAGTGAAGAGGTTCTTCGCGTTCCACTCGCTTTCGCCGTGGCGCAGCAGGATCAAGGTGTACGGGGCGTTGGTCATGGGCCAATCCTGCCCGATTCGATGCAGTGCCTTGAAGGGCTAGTCAGATTCGGTGAGATGACGAAATGCGGCCAGGTTGTCCGTAGGTAATCCGGACTGCGTCCGCCACTGCCACTCGCGTCGGATCGCGGAGGCGAAGCCCAACTCCAGGAGTGGGTTGAAGGCACCGTCGGAGTACTCGCTGATGGCCCCGAATATCCGGTCGAGTTCATCATCGTCCAATGACTGGAGTGGGAAGCGTCCGGTCAAGTAGATATCGCCGTGCTGGTCGATGCTGTAGGCCAGACCGTACATACGACGATTCCGCTCAAGGAGCCATCGATACACGGCGAGATCGTTCTCGTCGGGATGCCGGATGACGAATGCATTGACCGTGACGGTGCTCTCCCCGAATGCGAAGGAAGCGGTAGTCGTCAACTTCTTCTCGCCAGGAACCACGACCGCCAGCGATGTCTCATCTATGTGCTCGTACGCGAGCTCGTGCTCGCGCAGGAACGCCACCAGATGCTGCAAAGCGGCCTGAAGATCAGACATCTCGTTACGTTGTGGCAGCGAGGTGGGCGGTTTGTTGATCATCGATCGCCGCTCGGTAAGTGTCGAGCAATCCGGCGGTTGTGCGTTCCCAGCCGAAAGTCGCGGCGTGAGCGACTGCGCCCCGAGATAGTTCATCGCGACGGGTTGCATCATCGGCGAGGTGAGCCACAGCCCGGGCGTAGTCGTCGGGATCGTGGCCATCGATCAAGATCCCGCTCACCTCATCAGCGACCGCGGTGCGTAACCCTCCGACCTTTGCGGCCACCACCGGAGTTCCACAGGCTTGGGACTCCACCGCAACCAGTCCGAATGATTCCGAGTACGAGGGCACGACCGTGACGTCTGCGGCGCGGTACAGATCGGCGAGGTGCTCCCGGGACGTGGGGGACAGGAAGGTCACACGGTCTAGGACACCGAGGTCGCGAGCCAGGTCGATGAGCGCCGTGGGTCGCTCCAGCCCTGACCCCGAAGGACCGCCGCACACGACAGCCCGGACCGAGAGGTCGGGACGATCGGCTACCAGCCGAGCGAGCGCGCGGACTAGGACGTCTGGGGCTTTGAGTGGCTGGATTCGGCCGACGAACAAGACGACAAACTCGTTGTTAGCGAGCCCTGCTTGGGTTCGAACCGAACTGCGATCGGAGTTCGAGAAATGTGGAGTGAACGTCTCGAGGTCGACGCCGGGGTTGATGACGTCCACGCGACGAGGGTCGGCTGAGTAGAGGTCGATCAGTTGTCGGGCTTCGTCGTCGGTGTTGGCAGTGAGCCGGCTGGATGCTTCGACTACCTGCTCTTCACCGATGATCCGGATACTCGGCTCGGGTGTGTCGCCATCGGCCAGTTCCAGGTTCTTGACCTTGGCCATGGTGTGCATCGAATGGACGAGAGGAATCTTCCAGCGCTCCGACGCGAGCCACCCCACTTGCCCACTCAGCCAGTAGTGCGAGTGGATGAGGTCGTACCAACTCTCGGGCCTACTCGCCTCAACGCGCATCACACCTGAGGTCATCGCGCACAGTTGGCCGGGTAGGTCCTGCTTGACCAGGCCTTCGAAGGGTCCCGCGGTTATGTGTCGAACCAGGACGCCCGGCGCCAGTTCGAAAGTGGGAGGCAATGCCGAGGACGTACCCCGGGTGAATATCTCCACCTCCGTGCCTGCCTCGGCCAGTCGCCGCGCCGTTTCGACAACGTAGACGTTCATCCCCCCTGCGTCCCCGGTGCCGGGCTGGTCCAAGGGCGAGGTGTGGATCGACAGCATCGCGACCCGCTTCGGATTGGCATGTGCGCCCCGGCTCGTTCGCGCTGCCCGCGCGTGTGAGGCAAGGGGGTGGACGCTGGCCATCGGAGAAGTGTCCCGTACCCGACCGGGGATGGCCACCTCCGGTGTCTAGGCGCCCGTCTGGTCCTCGAGGGAGACAGCGACGTACGGCTCGCCGGTGACGATGGTCACGACCCGCTTGGAGACCGAGACAGCGTGATCGGCGTAGCGCTCGTAGTAGCGCGAGAGCAGGGTGACGTCGATTGCTTCCTCCACGCCGAACTTCCAGCTAGGTGAGAGCACGATCGTGAACAATTCCCGGTGGAGCCGATCCATCCGCTCGTCGTGCTGAGCGATATCGGCGCACAGCGCAACGTCCTTCGTTGCGATCACCGCGCCGGTTTTGGACACGATGGACTCGGCTAGCGCCCCCATTTCGGCGAAGGTCGCCCGGAGTTCCTGGGGTACCGCCACCTTGGGGAAACGAAGTCGGGCCTGCTTTGCCACGTGCTCGGCGAGATCGCCCATGCGCTCGAGCGAACTCGAGATCCTGAGCGCTCCGATCACCACTCGCAGGTCGGTCGCCACAGGTTGCTGCAGGGCAACGAGTTCGAAGCAGCGTTCCTCGACGTCGCTCGCAAGGGCATCCACCTTCGCGTCGAAGTCGATGACCGCTTCCGCGAGGGGCAGGTCCGCGTCGAGCAGGGCCTGGGTGGCGCGATTCATGGCCGAACCGACGAGTCGGGTCATTTCAACGAGATCATCGTTGATCTGGTCGAGCTGTTCGTAGTAGGCAGCGCGCATCGGTGGGTCCTGTTTCGTTGTCGTGGGAGCGTGCTCTTCGTGGCGGTCGGTCCGCTGCCAGGGTACGCCCCCACGTCGCTCCTCCTTGTCCACAACATGAACGATTCGTGGACGAAATATGAAATTTCGGTGCTTTAGGTGAACGCTTGGCCAAACATGTGCGGGCGTGAGACCACTGAGGGCTCCCCCAGCCCCAGCAGCCATATCCTTCGAACGTGGCTTTGCGACGACGTAGCGGTGACGACGACGCGAATGTGTCCACCCACGTCCGCCCCGTAGTCCCCGACGAGGTCATTCGGGTCCTTTCGGTCCTGCCCTCGGCGTCGATCGTCACGGCCCCCGACGGTGCCGTCCTTCGAGCGAGCAGTCGTGCTCTCGCCCTGGGATTGGTGAACCGCAGTGCACTCACGGTGCCGGACATCTCCCGTCTCGTGGAGCGGGTAGGGGAAGACGGCAATGCCCGAGAGCAGGAAATGCGGGTGCGGCGTCCACCGCTGGGGCGCGAGCTCCTGGAACTGCGAGTGCGCGTGGCCGCCTTGGGTACCGGTGTCTTGCTCATCTTGATCGACGACTTGGCCGAAGAGCGACGCGTCGATGCTGTGCGACGGGACTTCGTGGCCAACGTGAGCCATGAGTTGAAGACCCCCGTGGGCGCTTTGTCGCTGCTGGCGGAAACGGTCCTGTCGGCTGCGGACGACCCGGAGCAGGTCCGTCACTTCGCCGAGCGGATGCAGATGGAGGCGTCACGACTGGCGTCCTTGATCCAGGACGTCATAGACCTGTCCCGGCTCCAGAGCGACGATCCGATGACTCGTGCCGAAGTTGTGGAGGTTGACGAACTCGTCACCAGGGCGCTTGAGGAAGTGCGAACACTCGCTGTCAGTCGAGACATCGAAGTGGTTCGCAGTGAGGACTCCGGGGTCGAGATCTACGGCGACCGCGGCCAATTGCTGACGGCTGTTCGCAACTTGGTCACGAATGCCATCGTGTATTCACCAATGGGAACGCGCGTTGCTGTGTCCGCTCGCATGAACGAGGGCATAGCTGAGATCACTGTTAAGGATCAGGGCATAGGGATTCCCAGTCACGACCTGGACCGCATTTTCGAGCGCTTCTATCGAGTGGACCAGGCTCGGTCCCGCAGCACGGGCGGCACCGGACTAGGTCTGGCTATCGTCAAGCACGTATGCCAAAACCATGGTGGGGAATGCACTGTGTGGTCTGAGGTTGGTACCGGATCAACGTTCACTCTGCGGTTGCCGGCGCACGACCCCGAAACGGGAATGCAGCGTGAGCCGCAAGAGTTCGAGATGGACATCGTGACGGTGCCGGAGCAAGGAGGGCGGTCATGACCCGGGTGCTGGTGGTCGAGGATGAGGAGTCGTTTTCCGAGGCACTCACGTTCATGTTGGAGCGTGAAGGCTACGAGGTGGTGGTCGCGGCGGATGGCAGTGCGGCCATCGAGGAATTCGACAAGTCGGGACCGGACATCATTTTGTTGGACCTCATGCTGCCCGGTCTGCCCGGAACAGAAGTGTGCCGCCAGATCAGAACTCGCTCGCAGGTGCCGATCATCATGCTCACCGCCAAGGACGGCGAGGTCGACAAGGTCGTTGGCCTGGAACTTGGTGCGGACGACTACGTCACGAAGCCGTTCTCCTCGCGCGAACTGCTGGCTCGGTTACGGGCAGTACTTCGACGAAATGGAGACGTCGAGGAACTTCTTCCCCCGGCTGTCGAGGCTGGACCGGTGCGTATGGACGTAGATCGGCACGTTGTGACCGTTCGTGGTCAGCAGATCACAATGCCGCTGAAGGAGTTCGATCTCCTGGAAATCCTCGTGCGTAACTCGGGTCGAGTGCTCACCCGAGCCCAACTCATCGATCGCGTTTGGGGTTCGGATTACGTCGGCGACACCAAGACGCTGGACGTGCACATCAAGCGGTTGCGCGCCAAGGTGGAGGAAGACCCGGCTCATCCGGTCCACCTCGTAACCGTGAGAGGGCTCGGTTACAAGTACGACGCCTAGGTCGCCGGCCGGCTCGAACTATTGCGCCGGCGGTACCGGCTCGATGCCCTCGTAATAGCCCGCGGGAGGCACCACCAACACCTCGGCTTCGACGATCCCAGCTCGCTCGAATTGCAGGGCCACGGGAACGTAGGTGCTGACATCGGCGGTGAAGTCGTAACTGCTGACCCACAGGTCGGCCTCGTAGCCGAATCCGATGGATTGGTTGGGCGGAAGTTGCACGACCTCACCGGTGACGTATGCGGGAACGTTGTCGATCAGCACGCCCAGCAGGTTGTCCGGCTCAGGGTCCCCGTTCACGATGCGCATGATCAAGGTGGCGCTTCGGGACCCCTCCGGTCCGTCCACGAGAGTCAGGTTCTCGGCACGCACACTGCCCACTTGAGCTTGCACACCGTTGCCGGTCAGTTGACCGGATTGCATGTTGGTGGTGGCACCGGGGCCGTTGAAGCAGCCGGTGAGTAGCAGGGACGAGGCAGCGAATGCCGCCGCCATGGCGGCGGCTGTGGATCGGCGCATCTTCACGACCGCAGACTATCGGTCGTAACCCCGGTGGTAGAATTGATGCTCCGGAAAGGGGTTTCTCTCTATGGCATTCAACGTCGGAGACACAGTTGTCTATCCGCACCACGGCGCAGCACTCATCGAATCGGTGGAAATGCGCAAGATCAAGGGAGAGGATCGGGAGTACCTCGTACTCCGGGTCGCCCAGGGTGATCTGACGGTTCGGGTTCCCGCGGACAACGTCGATTTGGTCGGAGTTCGTGACGTTGTGAACGCCGAGGGCCTGGACAAAGTCTTCACGGTCTTGCGTCAGCCGTACACCGAGGAACCCACCAACTGGTCCCGTCGCTACAAGGCGAATCTCGAGAAGTTGGCGTCCGGTGATGTCATCAAGGTCGCCGAGGTGGTCCGTGACCTGTTCCGTCGTGAGCAGGAGCGCGGTCTGTCTGCGGGTGAGAAGCGCATGCTGGCCAAGGCTCGTCAGATCCTGGTGAGTGAGCTGGCCCTGGCGGAGAAGACCGACGAGGACAAGGCGGAAGCCATCCTCGACGAGGTCTTGGCTTCCTGACCGTTCCGTCGTGAGCGACGACGTCACCCACGGGCGCGTCGCTGCCCTCGTTCCCGCTGCCGGCAAAGGCGAACGCCTCGGCCCCGGTGCCCCCAAGGCTCTTCGCGAGATTGCCGGAACTCCGATGCTCGTCTACGCCGTCAAGGCGTTGGCAGCGAGCCCGGCGGTAGACGTCGTCGTCGTTGCGGCCCCTTCAGAGCACATCGAGGACGTTCGGTCCCTGCTCGAGCGCCAAGACTTCTCCGCCGAGGTCTTTGTTGTTGCCGGAGGCGATTCGCGTTCCGAATCCGTCGCCCGTGCCCTGATCTCGCTGCCCGAAGACATCACCGTCGTCCTGGTCCACGATGCGGCCCGCCCGCTCGTGCCCGTCGAGATCGTGAGCGGCGTCGTGGCTTCCGTTCGCGAAGGGCACTCCGCGGTAGTTCCCGTCGTTGCTCTAGTCGACACCATTCGATCGGTCAACGACGATTCTTCGATCGGACCGACGGTCTCGCGTGACACCCTGCGTGCGGTTCAGACTCCCCAGGGCTTTACGCGCGAGGTTCTTCAACGCGCGCACGCTGAAGTGGATGCACCGGTTACCGACGATGCCGGCATGGTCGAAAGTCTCGGCATTGCGGTACACGCCGTGGACGGCCATGAAGAAGCCTTCAAGGTCACTCGTCCACTCGACGTCACCTTGGCCGAGTCCGTCATAGCGCGACGCAGGGTGCGATGAGTCCGATGAACTCGAATATGCGAATCGGTATCGGAACCGACGTCCATGCGTTCGGGCTCGGGCGCCCCATGTGGTTGGCCGGCCTGCTCTGGGAAGGCGAGGAAGGGCTTGCGGGCCACTCCGATGCTGACGTGGCGGCCCATGCCATCTGCGACGCAATCCTGTCGGCAGCGGGGCTCGGCGATCTCGGTTCGCTGGTCGGTACCGATGACCCTGAATGGGCTGATGCGTCGGGGATCAGCCTTGTTGCGCACGCTGCCGCGACGGTTCGAGCGTCGGGATTCGACATCGTCAACGCATCGGTCCAGGTGATCGGGAATCGGCCGCGAATTGGAACCCGACGCCTCGAGGCTCAGGATGTCTTATCGGCCGCACTCGCGGCTCCCGTCAGCGTTTCCGGCACAACCACCGACGGACTCGGTTTGACCGGTCGCGGTGAGGGAGTCGCGGCCATGGCGGTCGCGCTGCTGGTAGCTAGCAACTGAACGTGCCAGGATTCATCCATGGTCGCCATTCCCGATGAAGTTAAGCCGTGGCTCGACGCCCCGGAGTTTGCGGTACTTGCCACGACGCTGCCCAGTGGTCGTCCGCACCAGGCCGTCGTGTGGGTTGCTCGCGATGGTGACGATCTCCTTATCTCGACGGTCAAGGGGCGTCGTAAGCACCGGAATCTGGAGGCCGATCCACGCTGCAGCGTGATCGTCTACCCGAAGGACAACCCGTATTCCTACGTGGAAGTTCGCGGGACCGCCGAGGTCGAGGACGACAGTGAAAGGGAACTGATCGATCGGTTGTGCCAGGAGTACACCGGCAACGATCGCTACACCGCCGACGACGGCACCGACAACGTCCGGATCATCCTGCGGATCCATCCGGAGAAGGTCGTCACGCTGATCCGCTAGGTCGTCCCGCTACTGTCTCACCGTGGTCCTTCGCCTGCACGACACCTCTACCCGTACGGTTCGCGACTTCGTGTCGCTCGAACCGAACAAGGTCGGGATGTATGTGTGTGGTGCCACCGTTCAGGGTCCGCCGCACGTTGGACACATCCGTAGCGGCGTCGCGTTCGACATAGTCAGACGCTGGCTTATGGCTCGTGACTATGACGTCACGTACGTCCGCAACGTCACCGATATTGATGACAAGATCCTGCACAACGCCGGTCACGAGGACGTTCCGTACTGGGTTGTGGCGATGCGTAACGAGCGGGCGTTCACCGAGGCATACGACGTTCTCGGGTGCCTTCCGCCAACGTACGAACCGCGAGCCACCGGTCACATACCGGAGATGGTGGCGTTGATGCAGCGGCTCATCGACGCGGGCTTTGGTTACGCGGCGAACGGAGATGTTTATTTCGATGTCCGCGCGTTCGCGGAGTACGGGTCGCTGAGTGGTCAGAAGGTCGACGACATGCTCGCCGCGGACGATGCGGAGGCCCGCGCCAAGCGCGACCCTCGCGACTTCGCGATGTGGAAAGCGGCCAAGGATGGCGAGCCCTTCTGGGATACCCCGTGGGGACCGGGGCGCCCCGGCTGGCACATCGAGTGCTCGGCGATGGCGAACAAATACCTCGGCGCGAGTTTCGATATCCACGGAGGTGGACTCGACCTGGTCTTCCCGCACCACGAGAACGAGATAGCGCAGTCCAAGTGCGCGGGCGATGGCTTCGCCAACTACTGGCTGCACAACGCCTGGGTGACCACGGCCGGGGAGAAGATGAGTAAGTCCCTCGGAAACTCGCTGCTTGTCTCTGAAGTAGTGCAACGGGTCCGTCCTATCGAACTGCGTTATTACCTTGCGGGTGCCCACTACCGCTCGATGCTCGAGTTCTCCGACGAGATGGTCAAGGACGCGGGGCAGGGTTTCCAAAGAATCGAAGGCTTCCTGTCGCGAGCTGCGGATGCGCTCGGTGGAGCATCCTTCGAGGTGAATCCGGCGAACCGTCCCGGTGATTTCGACGCAGCAATGGACGACGACATCAACACTCCGCAAGCGATCGCCGTTATCCACGGTGTAGTGCGTGAGGGCAATGCCGCTCTCGCCGGAGGCGACGCCGAAACGGTTCGAGTCAAGGCTCATGCCGTTGTCGCGATGCTCGATGTCCTCGGGCTGAACCCCGGTGATTGGCGGTCCGAAGGACAGGGTGGTCGACTCGAGGGAGCAGTCGATGCGCTCGTGAAGGTCGTCCTGGAGCAGCGGCAAGCGGCGCGTGAGCGTAAGGACTACGCGAGCGCGGATGCGATTCGAGACCAACTCAAATCCGCCGGCATCGAGATTGAAGACACTCCTGAAGGTCCTCGGTGGAGCGTGGGTGACCCCGATGGCAGGTAATTCCCAACGTCGAGGCGCGATGCGCAAAGGTTCCAAGAAGGGCGCGAGCGTCGGCTCGGGCGGTCAACGTAAGCAGGGCCTCGAGGGCAAGGGACCGACACCCAAGGCCAAGGATCGAGGGCACCACCCGGCGGCGCGCAAGGCCCGACGGCAGGCAGCCAGCAAGCCGCGTGGCACTCGATCGGCGACCGGCGATGTTGTCATCGGCCGAAATCCCGTGCTCGAAGCGTTGCGGGCCGGTGTTCCGGCGACGGCGATGTACCTGCAAGTGCGTGCCGAGCCGGATGAGCGTTGGCGGGAATCGATCGCCCTCGCCCAGCAGGCCGAGATCCCGATCTTCGAAGGTGCCCGGGGGGACCTCGACGAACTCGCCCATCAGGGCAACCACCAGGGCCTAGTTCTGACGATTCAGGACTATGAGTACGCCGAAATCGATGAGGTCGCCACTGGAAATCTCTTGGTGATGCTCGACGGCATCACCGATACCCACAACGTGGGAGCCATTGCCCGGTCAGCCGCTGCCTTCGGAGCGTGTGGTCTCGTTCTGCCCTCGCGCCGTTCGGCCGGTGTCACGGCATCGACATGGAAGGCGTCAGCCGGCGCGTTGTCCCGGCTCCCGGTTGCGCGCGTGACCAACCTGCGAACCTCTCTCGAGACCCTGCACGAATCTGGCTGGATGTCGATCGGTCTGGATACCCAGACCGAGAAAACATTTGGTGACATCGAGGATTCGGTAGTCGGCGACAAAGTAGTACTCGTCGTCGGCTCGGAGGGCCAGGGTTTGTCACGGCTGGTTGCCCAGACATGCGACTTCCTGGTGCGGATTCCGATGGTGCGCGAACAGGAATCGCTCAATGCTTCGGTTGCTGCGGGCATTGCGCTGAGTGCGATCTTCGAACGCCGCTAGTTGGACTGACGCCCTGCACCGTCGGGTGGAACCACGATGCGTAGCTCTGCCGTTGCATCGTTGACCTCACCTCTTCGAGATCCGATAACACTGCGTTCATCGGGCTTGGTCACCAGGACATCGCCCACGTAACTGCGCACCGCATCGAGGAAATCCACACTGTGTCCGGCCTGCTCGGACATGAACCACCGGTGCTCAAGGATCTCGTGGAAGATTTCCGCGGGCTCCAGGCGTATTCGAAGATCCGAGGGAACCTCCGTCATGGCGCGCTCGAATCTTTGCGATACCCACTGATGGGCGGCGATCTCCTCATCGTCGGGTCCCAAGCCGATCTTCACCCGATAGGAGTCGAGATCGTTGAGCAGGCGCCGAGCTTGGTTCTCTTCGACGTCGAGCCCGGTGAGGCGGATGAGTCGACGCGAGTGATGTCCGGCGTCGACGACCTTGGGTTGGACCGTCATGCGCTGGCCGTCGTCGGATGTGACGGTCTGCAGTTCAGCGAAGTCGAATCCAAGTTCGTTGAGCCGCCGAATGCGGGCTTCGAGCGGGTATCGATCTGCCCTCGTGAATTCGATGGGACTCGTGACTTCCTCCCACAGTGAGTCGTATCGAGTTCGAAGACTGACGCCGATCACGATGGGATCGATGTCGTCTTGGAGTTTGTCACCGGCTTTGAGATCCATGAGCTCCCCTGCCACATTCGTTGCGGCGGTCTCGAGGTCGTAGTCGCGCTGACCATTGGAGAGACTGGCGTGGAGTTCACCCGTTTCGGCGTCGACGAGGTAGGCGGCGAAAGCGCCGGCGTCTCGGCGGAACAGAGTGTTGGAAAGAGAGCAGTCGTTCCATGAGAAACCTGTGAGGTGGAGCTGCACGAGGAGCAGGGCAAGCGCGTCGAGCAGCCGCTCGGCTGTTTCAGCCCGCAGAGTGGACGAGAACAGCGCCCGGTACGGCAACGAGTATTGAAGATGTCGGGTGATCAGCGCCGCCGGGAGTGGTTCGCCGTCGGCGTCGATGCGATCGCTCACCACGGCCACGGGCTCAACCGATGGAACGTCGCGCCGCCTGAGATCTGTCAGGAGTCGATACTCCCGTTCTGCGAGTTCGAGCTCGGCTTCCTTGATTGCGTACACAACGGCTCCGAGGCGAACAAAGCGAACGATGTGCCGAGAGATTCCTCGAGGGAGGGCGACGACGACGTCGTCCGGCCAGGACTCCAGACGCGTGTTCCACGGCAGGAAAGCGAGTTGGGGCTCGGCGGCGACCCCGGTCATCTTCACGACTGAAGGTTCCCAGATGGAGCATTGTCGACTTCCTCGAGGACCTGAGGTTGTCCAAAGAGCCCCCGGTCAGGATTGAACTGACGACCTACCGCTTACAAGGCGGTTGCTCTACCACTGAGCTACAGGGGCGAAGTGCGCGTTGAGTGTACGGGAGCCGTGCGGGCGGCTGATTCGTCCCATCTGAGGAAGTAGCCTCGTAACGAGGTGGTCGTTCCAGGTTCCTGACGAAGGGTCGTGAGCACGTGATCGGTTGGCACGTCCCCGCGTACCAGCCAGGGTTGCCGTGGTGGCCCCTCGCCGTCGTGCTCGTTGCCCTCGTCGTCATCAATGTCGTCAATAACCGCGTGGCTCCGCAATCGCACTATCTCCTGTGGTCTTTTGCCGGCTCCGTGGTACTGATCGCGATCGGACTGCTCGACGGCAACTCCTTTACCGACATGGGGCTCGGTTGGTGGTTTTACCTCTCGGGCTTTGTCTGGGCAGCGGCGTCGATTGGGATTGTCACGGCTTTCTACGTCGTCGGCAGCGTGTTCAGAAAAACACGACAGGCATTCGAGGACGAGAGCATTGGTGCACTCTCCGGGGGCAGACTCGCCTTCCAGGCGCTCGTCGAAGTGCCGTTCGGCACCGTGCTTTTCGAGGAGATCGCATTCCGGGCGGTCTTGTTTTCGATGCTTGCGCGACGGTTTGGCGTGGTGTGGGCGCTGGTCATTTCCTCGGTGCTGTTCGGCATCTGGCACGTGCTTCCGAGCATCGGAACCCACGAGAGGAACCCCGCACTCGGCTCGGTCCTGGGAAGTGGCCTCCGCGCGAACATCCTCACGGTTGCGGGAAGTGTTCTTGTGACGACTGTGGCGGGTGTGATTTTTGCGCTGATGCGGATCGTTTCGGGCAGCGTCATCGCACCCATGGGACTGCACTGGGCCACGAATGGGCTGGGCTACGGCTTCAGCTGGATCATCTTGCGGGGCCGCGTACGCAGGGGTAAATGACACCGATGGCATTTACGTCATACGATGGCGACCACCTTCCCCTCGGAAGTGGTCTCCCCACGTCCGAAGTCCGGTCCGAGTTACAACGTGCCGATCGACCCGAAAACGGGTTGACCGCGAAGGAGCGCCCCATGGATGCTGTCCGCCTCGACAGTGAAGCGGCAGGAAGCAGCTTGAGCCAACGCGATCGCCAGATCCTCGAATTCGAGCGTCAGTGGTGGAAGTACGCGGGCGCCAAGGAACAGGCGATCCGTGACCTCTTCGACATGAGCGCCACTCGGTACTACCAAATCATCAACGCCCTCATCGACAATCCCGACGCACTGGCCTTCGATCCGATGCTGGTCAAGCGGCTTCGACGGATGCGCGCTGCGCGTCAGCGGGCTCGTTCGGCTCGCCGCCTCGGCGTCGAGGTGACTGGGCGCTAAAGGCGCGTGCGCGTCTTCCCCCGCTCGTTCACGGCCGCGCTCGCGGTCGCTCTCACCTGTGCTTTCTCGATAACGACGACGACGTTCACGGCGCAAACAGCCTCAGCGGCTGATCGCGACATCGTGGTGTGGGTCCCTAAGGGCTACAAGAAAGCTGCGCGCTCTGCACTACCGCCGGCGATCGATGGCCATCGAGTGAAGGTACTCGTGCGAGCCATGGCCGACCTCGATGAGAAGTTGCTGGCCGGGGACCCGAGCGATTCGCCTGACATTGTGCTCATCGATGCTGCGCGCACTGGCGACCTGGCGAGTGCGGCTTTGCTTTCACCGATCGAACTCAAGCGGGGTACTGAGCGTGCGCTGTCCCAGGCGGGTCTGGATGGTTTCCGCTACGGGTTCAACACCTACGGCGTGCCGATGCAGGTCACGAACGTCGCGCTTGTGACCAATGCCGATCTCGTCCCTGAATCGCCCCAGACATTCCGCAAGTTGCGGCGGACGGCGCTTGGCTTGCAGCGAGAAGGTCTGGTCACGATGCCCTTGGCTCTGGGTCAGGAAGCAACCGGTGCTTCTTCCGAGGCGCTGTATCCACTTTTTGCAGGGCTTGGCGGTTTCGTGTTCGGCACGAACGCAGGGGGAAGTGTGGATCCGACCAAAGTCGGCATCAACAATTCGGCGTTCCGGAAGAACGCCGATCGCATCGACACCTGGAACTCAACGGGGTTCATCGATTCGGCCATCACGCTCGAGCAGGCGCGCGAAGCCTTCCTTGCTGGAAACGCACCCTTTTGGATAACCGGGCCGCAGGACATCCCGGCTCTCACGGAAGTCGGGTTCCGTTATCGGATCTCAGCAGTACCGAGGATCGTCAAGGGCCAGCAGGCTTCGCCTCTGGTTCGAGCCAATGGCTTCGCCGTCACGACGTTCGCCCAACAGCACGACGTGCTCGAAGAAGCGCGCTCGCTCGTCGAGGGGGTGGCCCCCGGGGCGAAGGCTCAGCGGGCCTTCCACGAGAACGCACCCTCCATTGGGCTACCAGCGAACAAGAACACCGCCGCGAATATCCCCAATCGCCAACTCATCGCCTTCGGCGCAGCGGGGGAATCGGGAATCGCGTATCCCAACATCGGCCAGTGGTCTCGGGCCGAGGTGGCGCTGCTGGGGGCCTGGCGGCAGGCCACGCGCGGGCCAGAAGCCACCCCGCCGGCGGCGCCCGCCCGGCAAAGCTTCGAAGCTGCCCGGGCCGCGGTTCGACAGGGTTCGGCCTAACCGGGGTGATTTGCACTCTCTGGGGGTGAGTGCTAACTTCTGCTTTAGCACTCGACACCCGAGAGTGACAACTTTCCACGCGGACGTTCCGGAGGAACAGACCCCTATGTCAAAGATGATTGCATTCGACGAGGAGGCCCGGCGGTCGCTCGAGCGCGGTATGAACGTGCTCGCCGACGCCGTGAAGGTCACCCTGGGCCCCAAGGGCCGCAACGTCGTTCTTGAGAAGAAGTGGGGCGCCCCCACGATCACCAACGATGGTGTCTCCATCGCCAAGGAGATCGACCTCGAGGATCCCTACGAGAAGATCGGTGCCGAGCTCGTCAAGGAGGTCGCCAAGAAGACGGACGACGTCGCTGGCGATGGCACCACTACCGCAACCGTTCTCGCCCAGGCGCTCGTGCGCGAGGGCCTTCGCAACGTTGCTGCTGGCGCGAACCCGATGGGCCTCAAGCGCGGCATCGAGAAGGCCGTCGACGTCGTCGCCGAGGAACTCCTCTCGATGGCCAAGGATGTTGAGACCAAGGAGCAGATCGCTTCCACCGCTGCCATCTCCGCCGGCGGAGACGCCGAGGTCGGCGAGCTCATCGCTGAAGCGATGGACAAGGTCGGCAAGGAAGGCGTTATCACCGTCGAGGAGAGCCAGACCTTCGGACTCGAGCTCGAGCTCACCGAGGGTATGCGCTTCGACAAGGGCTACATCTCCCCGTACTTCGTCACCGATGCAGAGCGCATGGAGACCGAGCTCGAGGATGCGTACGTCCTGATCGTGAACTCCAAGATCTCCTCGGTTAAGGACCTCGTTCCGGTTCTGGAGAAGGTCATGCAGTCCGGTAAGCCGCTGATGATCATCGCCGAGGATCTCGAGGGTGAAGCCCTCGCGACCCTGGTCGTGAACAAGATCCGCGGCACCTTCCGCTCGGTGGCCGTCAAGGCCCCGGGCTTCGGCGATCGTCGCAAGGCGATGCTGCAGGACATCGCGATCCTGACCGGCGGCCAGGTCATCTCCGAAGAGGTTGGCCTCAAGCTCGAGAACGCCACGCTCGACCTGCTCGGTCGTGCGCGCAAGGTGGTCGTCACCAAGGACGAGACGACCATCGTCGAGGGTGCCGGTGACGCCGACCAGATCCAGGGCCGCGTCAACCAGATCCGCACCGAGATCGACAACTCCGATAGCGACTACGACCGCGAGAAGCTGCAGGAGCGCCTGGCCAAGTTGGCCGGTGGCGTGGCAGTCATCAAGGTTGGTGCCGCTACCGAGGTCGAGCTCAAGGAGCGCAAGCACCGCATCGAGGACGCCGTTCGCAACGCGAAGGCCGCCGTCGAAGAAGGCATCGTCGCCGGTGGTGGCGTCGCCCTGATCCAGGCGATGAAGGCCGCCGATTCCAAGATCGACGCCCTCGGACTGGTCGACGAGCAAGCCGTAGGCGCGAACATCGTTCGCCTTTCGGTCTCTGCTCCGCTCAAGCAGATCGCCGAGAACGCTGGACTCGAAGGTGGAGTCGTGGTCGAGAAGGTTCGCGAACTTCCCGCGGGCCAGGGCCTCGACGCAGCCACAGGCGAGTACGTCGACATGGTTGCCAAGGGCATCATCGATCCGGCCAAGGTCACCCGCTCTGCCCTGCAGAACGCGGCATCGATCGCGGCACTGTTCCTCACCACCGAAGCGGTTGTGGCCGACAAGCCCGAGCCCGCACCGGCAATGCCCGCCGGCGGTGGCGACATGGGTGGCATGGACTTCTAGGAGAGATCCACTCCCAACCCCTTTCCAGATGAAGGGCGGCCCTCACGAAGGGTCGCCCTTCATCAC
>Ga0181591_10001151_pt1 | contig 22377 bp, 21 predicted proteins | sample 071ome_33_FD_133757 | JGI IMG/M metagenome (GOLD analysis project Ga0181591, IMG submission 133757) | Coastal salt marsh microbial communities from the Groves Creek Marsh, Skidaway Island, Georgia - 071412AT metaG (megahit assembly) | ecosystem: Environmental > Aquatic > Marine > Intertidal...
CGAACCGGTGGGCGCGCTGGCGCTGGCACGCTGCGCTCACCGAGCAGAGCCTGAGCCTCACCCAGCGCTGGCGCCCCCCGGTCGTAGCTGATCGGCGTCTCACTCAGCACCGCGAAGGGGCCGGGCATGGGCAACCCGTCGACTTCAACAAAGAAGTTCCGCGCTCGGAGCTGCGGATCCTTCAGGAGATCTCCCGCATCGTTCGCTGGCGCGATGAGCAACTTGTCGGTCACCGACCGGGCGTGGAGCTCCGCCTTGGTTTTGGTTTTCAAAAAGTCGAGCAACTGGTGCATGGCCCGACGCCCCGCATCGACAGGGAGCGTCCCCGCCTTCATCTCGTCGATCCACGGCTCCCAGTCGCGGCCACAGAGATCACCGTCGAGTGCGCCCTCTTCTTCAACCCAGCGCATGGCGGCAGCAAAGGCTGCGTTCCCTTGCGCGCCGAGAACGAAGGACATCACGGCGTAGCCATCAGCGCACGGCTCGACGACCGGGTTGCGCACGCCCGGCACTACCTCGCCGCCCCGATCGGTCGAAGCCTGCCCTCGGTCGTCGCCCGTGAAGGTTGGGTTGCGGTCGATGACGGCGTAGCTGCTGGTCCAGAGCAAACATCCGACGACCGCTGCCTGCATCGAGACATCAAGGTGCTGACCAAGACCCGATCGATCTCGCTCGTGGATTGCGGCGACCGCATCGGCCGCCGCCTGCACGGCACCATGGTTGGCGGTCTCCGGAAACCCGATCGGGATCGGGGGGCGGTCCTTATCCCCCTGGTGGTTCAGAAACCCACCGGCGGCCGACAGCGTCATATCCGTCGCCGGGGCGTCGGCCAGGGGGCCTGTCGTGCCGAACGGAGTGATGCTGACGTGAACGAGCCGAGGGTGATGTTCCGTCAGCGCAACCGGCTCAATCCCGATTGCGATCCGCTCCGCCGCGGTGGCCGACTCCAGCAGGATGTCAGCGGTGCCGATCAGGTCATGGAGTCGCTTGCGGTCATCGGCGTGGTCGAGGTCGAGCACGACCGAACGCTTGCCTCTCCCCCACGCCCACCAGTGCAGAGAGAGCCCATCCTCAGAAAAGGGGCCGCGATGCCGCGATGCGCACCCGTCGGGCGGTTCGACTTTGACCACCTCAGCGCCGAGATCGGCGAGGACTCGACCGGCGGCTTCGCCCGACGAGCCGGTGAAGTCAACAACCCGAAGGTCGGCGAGGAGCGAGCAGCTCACCGACGTCGGGCCTGCAACGACGCCAGGCCAGGCCCTTCCAGTTGATCATCGAGCGCCGACCGGCCGCATGCTGCAACCAACAGTGCCGCCACCGGGCCTCGGATCTCGGGACCGGTGCCGTAGTGCCAGTCGATATCGGTGGCGATCAAGCGAAGCCCCTCGACCCGCCGGGCAGCCCCGATGAACCGGCTCGACTGTGGCAGACCATCCGCCATCCATCGCAAACGGGCGGGGTCGCTCGGCACGTCACGGCCGAGTGGGATCGCGATGTCGTGATGGTGCACAAACGCATCGATCGCGCCGTCGGATCGCATGGTCGTCGGCGCGACTGTTGCGGACTGGGCGAGTTGTTCGAGCAGTTGGATCTGGTCGGCAATCGGCCGACTGCGGGCGGCTCGGCTCGCCCGATCCATGAGCACGGCGACATCGCCGCGAGCTCGAAGCAGTCCAGCGATTGCGGCGACGGGCTTGAGCGTGACATTCAGGTTGAGATGCGAGACAACGTCACGCACCAGCCATCCGTCGCACAGCGACTCGGCGTCCCACTCGATCGGGTCGAGTGACCGAATCGTCTCTAGCACCGCCGCCCGCTCTGCTCGGAGCGCAGCGTGCTCGTCGATCATCTCCGACCTTCTCTCTCCACGTGAGTTCCATGCAGGGGCTTCGGTTGGCACGAAACCATCCACGCCGCGCATGTTCGCAGCGGATCCGGTGTCATGCAATCGGTCAGGGCTACGGTCGCCGGTGATGGACGCCCCCTCCCAGCCCATCGGGCGCTTCGACTCGCTGAAGGTGTCGACGTTTCAGCGGCTCTGGTTTGGCGGCATGTTCGTTTTCTTGGCGATGCAGACACAGCAAATCGCCCGAGCGTGGCTCGCCTTCGACCTGACCGGCACGAATACGGCACTGGGCGGCGTCTTGATCGGTTTCGGCGTCTCGGGGCTGTTTGCGATCCCGGCCGGAGGTGTCATCGCCGATCGCTTCGACAAACGGATGGTGATCGTGATGACCCAGTTGGTCAATGTGGTCACCACCCTGGCGATTGCAGGTGCGATCGAAACCGAAACGATTGCGTACTGGATGATCGTGCTCGCCTCGGTCATCGGCGGGGCCACCATCTCGATCCTCGCCCCGTCACGGATCGCCATGACCGCCGAACTGGTCGATCGAGAGCAACTCACCAACGCCGTGATGCTCTCGAACATGAGCGCCCAAGTGACTCGGGTTATTGGACCGGGGATCGCCGGCGTCCTGATCGGTATCTCGTTCGTCGGCGTGGTCGGCGTGTACTACCTGTCGGCCTTGCTTTCTGTCGGCGCCGTGTTCCTGTCGCTCACGCTCCCCGCCTCCCCACCGGCGCGGCGACGCAGCACCGGACCGGTCGAGGACCTCGCCGAAGGGATTCGCTACACACGAGCCGACCCCGAACTCGTCCGCCTGCTTGTTGCGTCGCTGCTGATCATCATGTTCGGCTTCGCCCACCAAGCGTTCCTCCCCGCCATCGTGATCGACCTCTTCGATCGAGGCTCCGGCAGCCTCGGCGCACTCACGATGTCATCGGCACTCGGGGCAGTCGTCACATCGTTCGTGCTGGCCAACACCCCTCGGGACCAACTGTCGCGTCGACAGGGCCTCGCATCGTATGGACTCGGTTGTGCCCTGCTGGTGTTTGCCGTCGCACCAACCTTCGCTACGGCGCTCGTTGCCCTCTTCTTTGTCGGTTGCGGGATGGCTGGGTTTCAGGCCCTCAACGGGTCCTTGGTGCTCGCCACCGCCGACATGGAGTACCACGGCCGAGTGCAGTCCCTGATCATGTTGAGCTTCTCGGCGTTTGGGCTGGCTGCCCTCCCGTTCGGGATCCTCGCCGACGCGGTCGGACTTCGTGAAACCATGGTGGGCATGGGAGTGGCCGTACTTCTCGCCGCCATACAGTCCGACGTCTGGCGTCGACGCAACGATGCTCGTTCTGACCCAACCCACTTCGAGGAGCTGTGAGGGCCTGATGACCACTGCCAACGACACCTCCCGGCCCCATCATGACAATGTGCTGGTCCGTACCTGGCACAAGCTGTGGATCGAGGCTGACCCGACTGGTATCGAAGCACTCGTGTGCGACCCATACGTTCGCCACTCGTGCCATGGCGACACCGTGTCGATGTCGCCGGCCGACTATGGCTCCCACATCACCCGTGTGACGGGCCATCTGCGCGGCACCGAGATCGACATCGCTTATCTGGTCGAGGTCGACGACATGATCCACGCTCGATTCACCCTCCGAGGCATGAGCCTCACGACCGGCACGCCGGTAAGTGTCGCCTGGCTCGGCCACTATCGGCTCGAGGGCGGCAAGCTGGCCGAGTCTTGGACACTCCGGGAGACCGACGCAGCATGGTGAAGATTTCGCCTCGCCGCCGGTGGCGCTTCCCTGACGACCCGTGGCAACGAGTACGGGTCGGCGTCGGGCTCCTGGCCACGATCACGCTCGTTGGGGTCATCGGCTACTGGTTGCTTGGCCTGGCGCTGTTCGACGCGCTGTACCAGACCATCATCACCGTCACGACAGTCGGGTTTGAGGAGTTCGGCGAGCCCGACGAGATTGACACTGCCTACCGCGTGTTCACCCTTGGACTTGCGATCTTTGGTGTGTCGGGGGCGCTCTACACGCTGGGTGTCATGGTCGAAGCCCTCGTGGAGGGATCACTCAACGACGGATTTCGCGTCCGAAGGGAACAACGCATGATCGACAAGATGTCGAACCACTTGATCGTGGTCGGAGCCGGACGGGTCGGCCGAGCGATCGTCGACTATGTCGGGCGCCACGGTGCCGACGTTGTGGTCGTCGATCGCCGCGACCTCCACGAAGCCGACCATCCCATGGTTCAGGGTGAGGCCACCGACGACGAGACGCTGCGGCGAGCCGGCGTTGAGCGAGCCTCGACCTTGATCGCAGCACTCGACTCCGATGCCGACAATGTGTACGTCACCCTGTCTGCTCGGGCAGTCAACCCACGGCTGCACATCGTCGCTCGCACGAATGATCAGGCCAACGAGCCGAAGTTCTTTCATGCCGGTGCAAACCGGGTGGTCAATCCGTCCGAGATCGGCGGGTCAAGGATGGGCGCCCTCGCCATGCACCCAACCTTGGCCGAGTTCCTCGACGAGGTGATTCATGACGAGAGCCACGGTGTGACCGTCGATGAGATCTCGGTTCGCGACGGCGAGGCCGCCGAAGGACGCCTGCTCGGCGACGTGATCGGCGAGTCAGGGCAGCCACTCGTCATTGCGATTCGCGACCACAACCACGGCTACATCCCCAACCCGACGCCGACCCAGGTCGTGACCGCCGGATCGGTGCTTGTCGTGCTCGGCGCCGACGAACACATCGCTCGACTTCGGACCGAGATCGAATAGGCTCGAGAACGCCGGCGCGATGACTGCGGCAGGCTCGCCTACAGCGAGAACGGCGCTGGCGGACCAACCCTGTGTCGTCGGTCAGCGAGCGGTGTATCCGGCGTCGACGTGCACGATTTCGCCGGTCATGTAGCTGGCCTCGTCGGAGGCCAGGAACACCACCACGCGCGCGATCTCCTCGGGCTGGGCGAGGCGCTTCATTGGGATGGTCGCATTGGCGAGCGCCTGCAGATCCGCCGCACTGGGCGGCGTCTCCCGCTGGCTCGACAGCATCGGGGTGTCGACCTCGCCAGGCGCGACAGCGTTCACACGGATGCCTTGCTCGACATGGTCGAGCGCCAACGCCCGGGTCAGCTGATGCACCGCCCCCTTCGATACGCAATACGCCATCGAACCGGCCGAACCGACCCCGCCCCAGATCGACCCGAAGTTGACGATTGCACCAGACCCGACTGCTGTCATGTGGCGCAGTGCAGCTCGACAGAGAAAGAACATGCCATCGATGTTGACCCCCATCACTCGCTGCCAGTCGGCATCGCTAGTGCCGAGAGCATCCGCCCGGTGAATGGTTCCTGCGGCCGTGACCAGGACATCGATCGAGCCGTGGGCGGCAACGGCTTCGTCGACGGCTCGGTCACAGAAGCTCGACGAGCTGACATCACCAACCTGCCCCAAGACGTTTGGCGCACCCAACGAACGACACGCAGCAGCAACCGCATCGATGCCTTCGGCATTGAGATCAACGAGGACGATGGTTGCGCCGCGAGCGGCGAACGCTCGAGCGCTCGCTGCGCCCATCCCCGAGGCGCCACCGCTGACCATGACCGTCTTGCCGGCGAAGGCTGCGTCCTGGGGTTCGGTCATGCGAGATCGTGCTCCTCGGTGGCGATTGCATCGAATGACATGCCGCCATAGGTCTGTTCGGTTGGTTGCAGCTCAATGCGGTTGATGTTGACGTGGCGCGGCACGCCGATGGCATACGCAATCGTGTCGGCCAGTTCGTCGGCCGTGATCTCGTCGACACCGCTCTCTTTCGACTTCGCACGCGCCTCGGGATCGGTGATCGCAACGTCGTAGAACTCGGTCGCAACACGACCGGGACAGATTTCGGTAACTCGCACCCCCGTGCCCCGCAACTCGAGTCGCAAGTTGGTCGAGAATCGATGGACAGCGCCTTTGGAGGCACCGTACGTCGCCGACGGCAGCGGATAGAGGCCGGCCATCGAGCCGACGTTGATCACATGACCCGACTGCTGTTCGACCATCGCCGGGAGGAAGGCCATGGTTGCCACCATGAGTGCGGTGACGTTGGTCTCGATCGTCCGCGTGACATCGCTGATTGGCGCAGCGAAGAGCGGGGCGTCCATACGCCCCAACCCGGCGTTGTTCACCAGCACATCGACCGGCCCGATCGTTGCGGCGACCGAGAGCAGCGCCTCGGAGTCGGTGACATCGCAGACGTGCGCATCACATCCGGTCGCGGTTGCGAGCTCCGACAGACGCTCCGCTCGCCGAGCGAGTGCATGCACCCGAAAGCCCTCGGCCACAAGCCGTCGAGTGGTAGCTGCACCGATACCGCTCGAGGCGCCGGTCACGACCGCTATCCGTCCGCTTGTCGGCTCGTTCGACGTCACGATTCGCCTCCCCGTTCACCCATGACATCACGTCTGGGGCCGATGCTAGGGGCGCAGCGTGCGCCATGCGGATCCGACTGCCGGTGACCGCGCCGAAACCTCGTTCCCGTCAGCTGTCCTCGGTTGCCACATCGACGGTTGTCGTCGGCGGCGGGTCAGGCGAGGCCGGGTACGGGTGAACACCGATGTGCAGGTGATCGTGGTGGACCTCATTGGTGAACGTGTGGGCGACGGCGTCAGGAAAGCGCCAGGGGCTCCCGAACTCTCGGATGTCGTAGCGCGACACGATCCACTCCGACAGCCCATAGAAGTCCGAGGAGGTCGCGTGCGAGTCGATGACGAGTTCGCTCTCGAACTCGTGAATGTCGACGGCGCGACCAACGGAGTGGTTACTGACCCGCTCGGTGCCGAACACGTTGTAGGAGTGGCCGGTTTGCAACACCACTACCGAGTACGACCCGCGATCAGCGATCTCACGCATGACCCGGAGGAGCTGACGGTCGATGTACCCGCGGTAGATATCCCACACCGCAGTGTCAGGGAGTTCAATGCGATCGTGGTCGACCACCGCAGCGGCGGCCTCCGAAAGATCGGCCGGCCGGTCGATAGGCGCCCCGCCTGCGCTGGCGATCGTCTCGAGGGCCCACACATCTGCAATGTTGCGAGCGAGGCGGACTTCCATCACGCGGGTTTCGGTGTGTTCGGGTTCGCTGCTTCCTGCCACACCGATGTCCTGACGAATCACCACGATGTTGGAGATTCGCCCGTCGAGGTGGCCGCCAAGCTGGACGTACTCGACGGTGCCGCGTGACCACCGGTCTGGGTGGTGAACGAGCATGACCTCGTCCTTCAGGCCCTCGATCTGGGCGGCGCCCGGCGGCAAGGTGGCGATCACATCGTCGATCGTTGCCCCGGCGTCGTAATTGGTGATGCGGTAGGCCATCAGGGCCCCAAGCCGCTTCGCATCAGGCTGCACTTCGTTGACGGTGGGCTCGAACGGCTCGGGGTAGGGCGGCACGTTGGCCGCATCAGCAGGAGTTCCGTCGAGCGTCGATGACGGTGAGGGCTCCGTTTCGCCATCATTAGCGGGCTCGCCTGCGTTCATATGTTCGCGGTCGAGATCAGGAGCGGCGACCTCGGGCTCTGCCCTTTGGGCGTCCGGAGCCAGCGAATCAGCTGGCGCGAGCGCCTCGGTGGACCCGCTCGCGGCGACGCTGCTCGAGTCATCACCGCCGCGAACAACGGTGACGGCAGCGAGGAGCGCTAGAACGATGAGGTTGAGTCCGATCATCACGACGACGAGCTGCCGCAAGACAAGGTAGGTCCGGCTGGGGCGCGGGCCTCCCACCATGAAAACCGGATCCGCCCCGCTGTCCGGAGGGTCCGCCAAGGGCGCGCTCACGTCTCTCACCAGCGGTCGCGAGCGTACTTCGCTGTGCGCGCGTGGAGTGCGCGTGCATCGTCCCGTCTCGGCTCAGTCGGCGCGCAGGAGCGCCACGTGCGAGGATCCGGGCGTGAACTTCGGGAGTGACAACCAAAGCGGCGCATCAGCACAGGTACTCGACGCCGTCGTCCGAGCCTACGACGGCCAAGCCGATCCGTACGGACTCGACGATCTCAGCGCAGCGGCCACCGATGCCCTCAGAGAAACCTTCGAGACCGACCTGGAGGCCTTCTTTGTCGCCAGCGGCACGGCCGCCAACTCACTAGCGCTCTCGGCGATGGTCGACCCGTGGGACGGCGTGATCTGCCACCACCAGGCTCACATCCTGCTCGACGAGTCGTCGGGACCAGCCCTGTTCACCGGTGGAGCGGGGCTGCTACCGGTCCCTGGCCGCCAGCTTCGGCTGACGGCAGAGGATCTCAAATCGATGCTCGGCCGACTCCCGGGCGATCCCCCACACAACATTCGGGCGCGCGTGTTGTCCATCACCCAGGCGAGTGAGTGCGGGCAGGTCTACTCGGTCGCCGAGATCGAACAACTCACCGAGGTGGCCAGAGCAGCGGGACTCCGAGTGCACATGGATGGTGCCCGATTCGCCAACGCTGTCGCCGCGACCGGGTCCACACCCGCTGACCTCACCTGGCGGGCCGGTGTCGACGTGCTGTGTCTGGGCGCAACGAAGAACGGGGGGCTGCTGGCCGAGGCGATCGTGTTCTTCGACACTGACCTCGCTGCCGACTTCGACTACCGCATGAAGCGCTCCGGCCATCTCGCCTCGAAGGGCCGCCTCTTCGGGGCCCAGTTCGCTGCGTGGCTCAAGGACGATCACTGGCTCGAGCTTGCCCACACCGCCAACGCTCACGCAACGGCACTTCGTGCTGGCATCGAGGCCTTGGCCTCTCCGCAGGTGCGGTTGGCGTTCCCGTGCCAGTCGAACGAAACGTTCGTGGTGCTCAACCGAGCACTCTTCGCCGAACTCGAGCAGGCCGGGGCGGTGCTCTACGAGTGGTACCCAGACGCAGTGCCGCCCGAAGCAGAAATCGCCGACGACGAAGTGCTGGCTCGGCTCGTGACCTCATTCGCAACGACGGCGGCGGAAATCGAGGCCTTTCTCGACCGCTGTCGCACGTAAGTACGCCGGTCAAGATCGACGGGCGTGGCTGGAACGCGGTCGGGCCCGATCGGCGCAGCCGGCGCCGTTACATCATTCCGAGTTCGAGACGCGCAACGTCGGACAGTCGGGAGACATCCCACGGCGGGTCGAACACGAGCGTGACCTCGACCTCTTCAACGCCGGGTAAAGCAGCCACGGCGTTGTGGAGATCCTCACGCATGATGTCTCCCATCCCGCAAAACGGCGCCGTGACCGACATATCGATATCGACACGCTTGTTGCCACTGGGCAGATCCGAAGGCTCCACCCGGTACACCAGACCGAGTTCGACGATGTCGACCGGGATCTCGGGGTCGTACACGGTGGCGGCAGCCGCCCACACCGCATCGAGACTGAACGCTCCCTCGGCAACGGGGCGAACGGCGGCTTCGTCAACGAAACCGAACTCAACCGAGTCGGCCGTGCTCAGCCGCACCATCTCACCGTCGCTGGTGGTCACGGTGGCAGTGGTTCCGAGCGCCTGCATCACGGTGACCTCGTCACCAGCAGGAAGCAGCACCGGCGTGCCCGCAGGAATGACCGTGGCGTGCACGTCGCGCGGCAGTGTGAAGCCGCTCGATGCGCCGCGAATACCGACTCGAGACTCACGCATGGGCGTGGCCTAGCCGCTCGATAATCCACGCACGCAGCACGTCGTCGCTCAAGTCGTCCATCACCTGATCAGCGAACCCATCGATGAGGAGACGGCGCGCTTCGCTCTCGGCGATGCCGCGTGAGCGGAGGTAGTACAGGGCCTCATCGTCGAGTTCACCTACCGTGGCACCGTGCTGACACGACACCTCGTCGGCAAGGATTTCGAGCCGCGGCATCGTGTTGACTTCGGCCTTGCGCGACAAGACGAGGTTGTCGTTGGACTGTTCGGAGTCGGTGCCATCCGCACCGGGACGGACATCGACGCCACCGTTCCAGATGCCGGTGCTCTCATCGTCGAGCACACCGCGGTAGGACTGGCTGCTGCGGCAGTTGGGGACGGCATGAACGACGGTGATCTGCTGATCGAGGGTCTGCTTGCCGAACCCGAAGTACAGGCCAGAGAGATCGGCTTCCGCTCCCTCGCCATCGAGATAGACGTGGTAGGCGACCCGGCCGTAGTCGGCGCCCAGGTTGAAGAGCCGCGCCTGGTAACTGCTGCCCTCCGCCTGCACGACATCGACGCGACCCAAATGAACATGGTTCGCCGGAAGGTCCTGCAGCACGATGTGTTCGAGGCGGGCTTCGGTCGCCAGCGAGATCTCGGTGCGGAGGTTGCACCCGCCGGACTCGCCCCCACCGATGCGGGTCTCGACCAGCGTTGCGGCGCTGCCCGCCGCCATCTCCACCACCACGCGAGTGGCCGAGACGGCATGGGGAGCATCAGGAGCGACGATGTCGACAATGTGGACTGCGTCGTCGACCTGACCGTTGACCATGATGAGCGCCCCACCGGTGCCGTGCGCTCGATTGAGGACCGAAAAGGCGTCTTCGCCCGCGTCGTAGTCGCGCTGTGGCACCCCAGCGAGATCCTCAGCGGTGGCATCGGCGAGGCTCTGCACGCGCAGCGAGTCGGGTAGCGGCCCGAGACGGGAGCGCTCAGCGTCGAACACCCCGTTGACAAGGACGACACGAACACCATCGATCGCAGGGATGTCGGCATCGATGTCGGCGGGAAGGGCGGCCGAGTCGGATGCCGGCCCGAAGTCGAGACTGCCGAGGGTTGTGTGGGGCGCGTATCGCCACGCCTCATCACGCTTGGTTGGGAGTTGCAGCGATGCCACCTGTTCGAGCGCCGCAGAGCGGGCCGAGAGGACGTCGATGCTCACGCAGGGGCCCCTGACAACGAGGCGGCGTCGACATAGTCGGCGTAGCCGTGCTCCTCCAGATGCAGCGCCAGCGTGTGGTCGCCCGAATCGACGATGCGCCCATTGACGAGGACATGCACGAAGTCAGGCTTGATGTAGTCGAGGAGACGCTGGTAGTGGGTGATCACGATCATCGACCGCTCGGGGCCGCGGAGCGAGTTCACCCCGTTGGCCACCACGCGAAGCGCATCGATGTCGAGGCCGGAGTCGGTCTCGTCGAGGACGGCGAGTCGGGGCTGCATCACCGCCATCTGCAGGATTTCATTGCGCTTCTTCTCACCGCCACTGAACCCGGCGTTGACCGAACGGTTGAGGAAGCCCTCCTTCATCTCGACCAGTTCCATCGCTTCATTGGCGACGGACAGGAAGTCGCGCGCGGAGATCTCGTCGTCACCGCGGGCTCGACGGACCGAGTTGAGCGCCGTGCGAAGGAAGTACATGTTGTTCACACCCGGAATTTCAACCGGGTACTGGAATCCCAGGAAAACGCCGGCCGCTGCCCGCTCTTCCGGTTCGAGGTCGAGTAGATCGACACCGTCCAGCACCGCTTCTCCGCTGATCTCGTAGCCCTCGCGGCCGGCCAGCGCGTGGGCGAACGTGCTCTTGCCCGAGCCGTTGGGGCCCATGATCGCGTGGACTTCCCCAGCACCGACCGCAAGATCGAGACCCTTGAGGATCTCGGCATCACCGATCGACGCCGCCAGGTTCTTGACGTGCAGCATCAGCCGACACTTCCTTCCAGACTCACGCTCAGCAGACGCTGAGCTTCGACGGCGAACTCCATGGGGAGTTCGTCGAACACCTCTCGACAGAAGCCGTTGACGATCATCGCCATGGCATCTTCTTCGTTCATGCCGCGCTGACGGCAGTAGTACAGCTGATCCTCACCGACCGTCGAGGTCGAGGCTTCGTGCTCAACCTGGGCCGACGGGTTCTTCACTTCGATGTAGGGCACCGTGTGGGCTCCGCATTCCTTGCCGATCAGCAGGGAGTCGCACTGGGTGTAGTTGCGGGCGTTCTCGGCGGACCGCAGCATCTTGACCAGGCCGCGATACGTGTTCTGGCCCTTTGCGGCGGAGATGCCCTTGGAGATGATCGTGCTCGTCGTGTCAGCTCCGATGTGCACCATCTTGGTTCCGGTGTCGGCCTGTTGATGCTTGGACGACAGCGCTACGGAGTAGAACTCCCCGACCGAACGATCGCCCTGCAGGATCACGCTCGGGTACTTCCACGTGATGGACGATCCGGTTTCGACCTGAGTCCACGAAATCTTGGCGTCGGTGTGGGCTCGGCCTCGCTTGGTGACGAAGTTGTAGATGCCACCGACCCCGTTTTCGTCACCCGGGTACCAGTTCTGCACCGTCGAGTACTTGATCTCGGCGCGGTCTTTGGCCACGAGTTCGACGACGGCGGCGTGGAGTTGGTTTTCGTCGCGCTGGGGTGCCGTGCATCCCTCGAGGTAGGAAACGTGGGAGTCGTCTTCGGCCACGATGAGTGTCCGTTCGAACTGCCCCGTGTTCATCGAGTTGATTCGGAAGTAGGTCGACAGCTCCATCGGGCAGCGCACCCCCTTGGGGATGTAGCAGAACGATCCGTCGGAGAAGACGGCCGAGTTGAGCGCTGCGAAGAAGTTGTCGCGGACGGGAACGACCGACCCCAGGTGCTCACGTACGAGCTCTGGGTGCTCGTGCACCGCCTCGGAGAATGAACAGAAGATCACGCCGGCCTCGGCCAGCGTCTCCTTGAAGGTGGTGGTGACTGAGACCGAGTCGACGACGGCGTCGATTGCGACATTGCTGAGCATCTTCTGCTCGTGCAGCGGAATGCCGAGCTTGTCGAACATTTCCCGGATCTCCGGGTCGACATCGTCCATGCTCTCAAGCTGAGGCTTTTGCTTCGGCGCAGCCCAGTAGCTGATGGCCTGGTAGTCGATCGGTGCGATCTCGAGCTTCGCCCAGTCGGGCTCTTCCATCTCCTGCCACGCCGCGAAGGCCTTCAGCCGCCACTCGAGCAACCACTCGGGCTCGTTCTTCTTCGCCGAGATCAAACGAACCGTGTCTTCGTCCAAGCCCGGCGGGGCAATGTCGGTGTCGAGGTCGGTACTGAAGCCGTACTCGTAGCTCGCGTCGACCAGTTCCTCGATCCCCTGCATGGTTTCGCTCATTCGCAATTCCTTCCTGAACCGTTCACTGCGACGATCACCTCATCACCTGAGGATGCGGATGCCGTCCGTTCTCTGGATGCGGCGTTACTCAACCTCGATGAAAATGCACTCGCCTGGGCACTCCTCGGCCGCCTCGATGACGCTCTCGATGCCGCCGTCGGGGATCCGGGCCATGCCTTCGGCGCCTGCCGGGTTGGCCGAGCCGTCGAAGAGCTTCTCGGTGCCGAAGTTGCCAGCCGACTCCTTCACGTAGAACAAGCCGTCGTCTTGTCCGAAGAACACCTCGGGAGCGATCTCCTCACACAGCCCATCGCCCGTGCAGAGATCTTGGTCGATCCAAACCTTCATCGCGGCTCCTGTTTTGTCTCGATGCGGGCGCTCAGGTTACCACTGTTTCGGCAGTAACAACTTGTGAAAGACCGAAATCTTGCTACAGTTCGGCCCATGGTCACCGTACGGGTCTCGCCTTCGGCCACCCAACGTCGGGCACTGATCGCGCTCAAACGACGAGGCGAAGCAACGGCTGAGGAACTCGCACGTGACCTCGACATCTCCCCCAGCGGCGTACGTCAACACATGAACGCACTCCGCTCGGCTGGCTTCGTCACCGCCCGACAGCAACGAGGCGGAACGGGTCGTCCCGCCGACCGCTACGAGGCGACCGACCTCAGCGAGTCACTCTTCGTTGCCCCCGACACAAACCTGTCTCTCGAGTTGCTTCACCACCTCGACGAGGAGGGCGATCCAGATCTCGTGGCTCGCCTCTTCGATCGGCGACGCCAGCACCTCGTCGAAGCGGTCGAAGCGCTCGTCACCGGACGGCCGATCGGTGAACAGGTGGCGATCGTCACCGAACAGCTCGACGCCCAGGGCTACCTCGCAGGATGCGACGACCTCGGCGGCGGCCGCTACCGCATCAGCCTGCACAGCTGCGCGCTGTGGGGGGTGGCGACCCAGTACGGGCAGGCCTGCGCCGCCGAACTCGATTTCATCCGCGACTTACTGCCCGACACGACGGTGGAGCGGGTCAGCCACAAAACCGCTGGCGCCCACGCCTGCGCCTACGACATCACGAGTTCCGCCTAGCCCAAAAGCACGAAACGCCGCTCCGGAGAGCGACGCAGCGCGTACCCCGTACGGGATTTGAACCCGTGCTACCACCTTGAGAGGGTGGCGTCCTAGGCCGCTAGACGAACGGGGCGAGTTCGATCCACCGAAGTGGTCGGCTCGAAGAGTGTAGCGATCGGCTCAGAAGCACCCAACCGGCCCTCACCGCCCGCTCAGGCGACCGCCGCCTCGATCTCGGCCTTGACGTCTGGCGTGATCTTGGGGATGACATCGAGGGCACCAAAGTTGGCCACCACCTGCTCCACCCTCGACGCGCCCGTGATCACCGTCGAGACGTTCGGGCTCAACGTGCACCACGCTAAGGCGAGTTGGGCCATCGAGCAGTCGAGCCGTTCGGCGATCGGGCGAAGGTTCTCGACCCTGCTGACCACGTCGGTTTGGCCGGCCACCCAGTCGAAGCCCTGCAATGCGGCCCGAGATCCCTCTGGGATGCCATCGCGGTACTTCCCGGTGAGCACACCCGATGCAAGCGGGCTCCAGATCGTGTTGCCGTAACCGGTCTCTTCGGTCAGGCGAGCGAACTCGGTATCGATGCGACGCTCAAGCAGGTTGTACTGACTTTGCTCAGTGACGGGCTTGTGCAGACCGTGCTTCTCGGCGATACCCATCGCCTCCCGTACCTGTTCGGCGGACCATTCCGACGTGCCCCAGTAGTTGGCCTTGCCCGATGAGACGATCTCGCTCATGGCGAAGACGACCTCCTCCATCGGCGTCTCGGGATCGGACCGGTGGCAGTAGAACACGTCGACGAACTCAGCTTGGAGCCGCTCGAGCGAACCATCGATCGACTGCATGAGGTACTTGCGGTTGAGCGTGTTGTTCATGTTGGGCACACCCTTGTGGATGCCCCAGAACGCCTTGGTCGTGAGCACATAGGACCAGCGGGGCCAGGCCAACTCCTGGAAGACCTTGCCCATGATCTCTTCCGACGCGCCGCCTGCGTACACCTCGGCGTTGTCGAAGAAGTTGCAACCCGCCTCGCCGGCCGCAGCAATGCAGTCGCGAGCCAGACCCGTATCGAGCTGGTTTCCGAAAGTCACCCAACTGCCGAAGGACAGCACGCTGACCTTGAGTCCGGAGGCACCGAGGCGCCGGTATTCCATGTTTTCGTTCACGGCGGGAGCATTCATGGGCCTGACCGTACCGTTCCCCCTGGCCCTACCCCCTGTCGGGGCGGTCGACCAGAACCGGTGCACCATCGACCCACCGAAGGGGGCGGGCGTAGAGCGAACGGACGCCGCCCGTCCCGTAGCCGATCTCGTCGCCGGTCCAGCCGTGATAAACGACCACGTCGACCGCCCGGTCGGCGAAATGCACGACTTCGAGGCCACCCGGACCCGACGTGGCCTCGGTATCAGCCAGCCACGGCTCGGGGTCCTTCACACACGGCCCCGCGACGGTCTCACAGACCGCATGCCCGACCGCATAGGACTCGGTGTCCCACCGATTGGCTGAGTAGAACAGATGGAACACACCGTCGACCTCGATCATCGATGGCGCCTCGACCACATCGCGTTCCCAGGATCGGTCGTTACGGATCAACTCGACCGCCTCACCGGCCAGGTCGGTACCGTCGGCGGTAAGCGGCTGGGCAAACACGATGGTCGGAATCCCACAGCAATTGCCGTCGGACTTCCACAACAGCCACAGGTCGTCGCCGACCTCAATCGTGCTCGGGTCGATCGAACCGCCGAGGTCAAGCTCGCACACGAGCGGCCCTGACGAGTCATCAACGAACGGGCCGGCCGGGTGGTCCCCAACAGCCACGGAGATGCATTGGCGGCCTGAGCCGGAGTGCCGGGTTGTGTAGTGCAGGACATACCCCTCCCCGACCGCCGTCACCGATGGCGCCCACACGTGACCCGGCTCAGACCACGTCGGAAGGTTCGGTAAAACGTCACCAAGTAACCCGCCGCCACCATCGGCATAGGCAACCATCACCGGCACATTCAGAAACATCGTGTTGGTGGCGTAGGCAAAGAGATCGCCATCAACCGACAGCAGAAACGGGTCGGCGAAGTCACCCGTGAAGGTCGGCGTGCCATCGCTGGCGATCCGCCCGACCCTCGCCCTTCCTGTTGAACCCTGCGAAGCCGGACGGTCAGCCGACGGTGAGGCACCGACGGCGCTCGCGTCAATCACGGGGGGCGGGGTCATCGGCTCGGGCAGCGTCGTCATCGTCTCCTCGCCCACCTCGGCATCAACGCCAGGAGCGAACCTCTGAGCGCGGAGGACTGACTCCACGCCGCTGGCCTGGAACTCCACGCCGCCGGCCTCTACCTCCGCGCCGCTGGCCCGAGCACACGCTCCGGCAGCGAGTGTCACCACCAACAACACCATGGGCACCAAGAACCGTTGTCGCATGCCTGCATGGTCGACAGCGAATCTGAAGATCTCGCCAGCCAGTCATGAACAAACGATGAGGACGGCAACAAAAACCACAAACGGCGCCCGACGGGCGCCGTTTGGTTCGCTCGGGGAGGAGGACTTGAACCCCCAATGACTGGACCAGAACCAGTTGTGTTACCAATTACACCATCCCCGAAGGATGCGCCCGAAGGCCCGGTGAAGGGTAGCGGTTTCGTCGGCATCAGCCGACACCGATTCAGCCAACGCTTCCCAACCAGTTGTCGACCCGCCGATAGCCGAGAATCCGGCCCAAGCTCACCGCCGCCGTCTCACGGGCGAGCTGTCGGATCGACAAACTCCCGTCGGTCGACGACACGCTCGCCTCCAGACCCACCTCGTCTGCGATCTGGGTCAAACGAAGCGCGTGGTACGGATCCGAGACCAACGTCACCGAGTCGAGATCACGAAGCCGCAACTGGCGGGCGGTCGCCGCTAACTGCTCCCAGGTCGACGCTCCGTCCGTGATCACCAGCAATGCGTCATCGGGAATGCCGGCAAACCGGAGGTACTCATAGCCCGCATAGCCCTCGGTGAAGCGGTCGCCCGGCAGATTCGAACCGGTCGTGACGATGATCGGCGCCACCCCCGCACGCCAGAGTCGCTCGGCATGATCAAGTCGGCCGGCGAGCACCGGTGATGGCTCGCCGTCATATTGGGCAGCACCAAGGACAACGATCGCATCGGCTGTGTCGCGGTCATCTACCCCCGATGCCACGAGGACCTGGACAAAGGTGACACCGACGTACAGCGCACCGAGCCCGACCACGATGACCACGACCCGTCTCGACCACAGCCGGTCGACGAGATGCCGCAGCCGGGCAGCCATGTCAGTCGGTTCGGTCCTCGGTGAGTCGGTCGCGAGCAGCCCGCAAGCGGAGTAGGCACTCGTCGTGACCGAGCAGGGTCATCGCCTCCCAGAGAGGAATACCCGCTCCCCCGCCGGTCAAGGCCACCCGGACCGGCGCTTGTGACATCACCCTTGCGTCAAGTTCTTCGCTCAACGCCGCACCAACCCCCATCACCGTCGCCTCAATGTGGGCCGCATCATCGAACGGGTCCCCGTCCAACGCAGCGATCACCTGATCGAGGACCCGGTCGGCGGCCCGACCCTTGATCATCGCTTTGGCCCATGCCTTCTCGTCGAACTCGCGGGGCCGAACGAACAGCCAGGTGAGCCAGCCCGCCGCCTCCGCGAGGGTCGAGATGCGCTGCTGCACTTCGGGAGCCAGCGCTTCCACGACGGCGCGGTCATAGGCATCGGCTTGCCACGGGGCGCCATCGCCCTCGAGCCACGGCTCCGCGGCAGCAACGAACTCGGCCGGCGAGAGTGCCTTGATGTACTCCGCGTTGATATGGCCCAACTTCTGGAGGTCGAACATCGCGGCCGACTTATTGACCGTCTCAAGGGAGAACCGTTCGATGATCTCTGCGATCGGACGGATCTCGACCTCGTCGGGCGGACCCCACCCAAGCAGTGCGAGCGCGTTCAGCATCGCCTCCGGCAGGTACCCGTCATCGCGGAACGATGCCAGGGCAACCGAGTCGCGACGCTTCGAGAGTTTCTTGCGCTGCTCGTTCACGAGAAGCGGCAGATGAGCGTAGGTCGGCTTCTCACCAAAGCCCAACGCATCCCACAGCAACATCACCTTCGGGGCTGTGTTGAGCAGATCCTCGCCCCGGATCACGTGGGTGATCCCCATCTCGTGATCGTCGACGGCGTTGGCGATCAGGAACACGGGACTCCCGTCGCCGCGGCGAATCACGAAATCCTCGATGGTGTCATGACCGACCTCGACCCGACCCCGCACGAGATCATCGATGACGGTCACCCCCTCGTCAGGGGCTCGGAATCGCACCACTACACCGGGACCATCCTCTACGTTCCGGTCACGCGACCAGCCGTGGTAGCCACCCTTGTGGCCCGCTTCTTCATTGAGCGCCTCGACCTCTTCCGCCGACAGGTCGCAGCAATAGGCATGCCCCGAATCGAGCAACTGCTGGATGGCGGCCAGGTGCTGATCCAGTCGCTCGGACTGGAAGTACGGACCTTCATCCCAGTCGAGCCCGAGCCACCTCAGCGGCTCCGTAATTGCATCGACAAACTCCTGGGTCGTCTTCTCGGCGTTGGTGTCCTCAACCCGAAGGACGAAGGTCCCGCCCGTGTTGCGGGCGAAGAGCCAGTTGAACAGTGCCGAACGGGCGCTGCCGACATGAAGAAAGCCGGTGGGAGCCGGCGCGAAGCGGACGCGGGGAGCACTCACCCAGGCGAGGCTACCGGTGTCCGGTCATCCAACGATGACGACCGGACACCGGACTCGTGACCCTGCCAATCAGGCTTTGACGACCTGCGCGTCGGTCATCTTGTCGTGCCAGGTCTGGCTCTTGTCATCCCACAGCATCCAGAGGTAGCCGAGGTAGCACGGGATACCGGAGATGATTCGACCGAACCAGCGACCGATCGCCCGACCAGCACCGATGGGCTCATCCGTGCCGATCCGCACCACCTTGGTCCCCAGCGCTCGGCGTCCGATGGTCGCGCCTCGGCGTCCCTCGAACTCGGCGATGTACCAGAGGAAGCCGACGAGAATCGCCAGGTAGATCAGCGCCAGGATGCCGAAACCGGCACCGGTCGGCTGCTCACAGATCGCCGTGCCGTTCTGGCAAATCACCAGTTCGGTCGGCACGACGCTCAACGCGACGTACATCACGATGGCGCCGGGAACCCAGAAAATTGCCAAGTCGATCAGCATCGCTCCGAGTCGCTGACCGAAATTGGCTGGCTCGGAGGCCGAACCACCGCCGGGCGGGGGCGGCGGCGGTGGTGTTGATGGGGGTGGTGGCATGTCACTCATGGAGCCCTCCTCAGGACCTTGGGTTCAGAACAGCGAGAACAGGGTTCGGTGGCGCATCACAGCAGGTCGAAACGGTCGAGTTGCCAGACCCACAGGCCGCCAAGCAGCACCCACGGCAGCCACACCGGCGCCGCCATTCCTGCTCGGCGCAGAAGCGGCGAGCCACGTTCTCGGACCCGGCGGGGCAGAAAGGCGAACAGCACCGCACTCACCAACACGATCGCCGCAGGGTTAGCGGCGATCGAGGTACCCACGTCGAAGCGAGAAAGCGCCAAGGTTCCCGTGGTCATTCCGCAGAAGGGGCATGGCAACCCCGTCACCGCCCGGAGCGGACACAACACGACGTCGACGTCCGGCAGGATCGCGATTGCTGCACCACCCGCCACCATCGCTCCGCCGAGGAACCGCAGGTTCGCACTCGGACCTGACGCCGCGGTCATCCGATCGAGGACTCCCACGTATTGCGTCTCTTCTGCGAACACCACCAGTGCTCGACCGTAGTCGGCGCGCGGCGAGCGGTCGACCGCTTGACCGCAGCCAGCTGGGTTACTCGACGCTGCTCAGGGCAGCGGTCCAGTCGTTCTGCACCGCAACGCGAGCCGAGTGGGTCGGCTGACGCAGCCAAGATTCATCCACCCGGTCGGCGATCTCACGGGCTGCGAAGTAGTGCACCGTGGTGTGGTGAACCTCGGCAAACAATGGCTTGCGAAGCGCGACGAGTTCGTCGGGGGCTTCACCGAGAAACCCAAACGCCAACAAGCCGAGTTCGACGTCGTCGCGCACAGGTCCTCGGCCGAACAGGGATGCTCGTCGGAGACCGATCGCAACCGCACCCTCGAGCGCATCGGCGGCGTGCTCGCCATCGCTGAGGACAAGCTCATCGCGGAACGGCTTGCTCAACTTGAGGACATAGCCCTGGTCGGGCCCCTGGTTTCCGAGCGCTCGTCCGGTGGGGTGGGGCGCACCGACCGTCTCGCCGGGTCGTTCAGCCCGCCATGAATCACCGCGTCGCGGTGGCGACTGATAGTGCTTCGACTGAGTCGGATCGGTGGGCACACGGGACGGAGCAGCCATGGGCAGAGCGTAGCGAGATCGTCCGGCTCACCGAAGCCACGCGATGATCTGTTCATGCCCGATTCCGCTCCACTCGCTGGCATCCGTGTGCTCGACGACACCGACCTGCGCGGCGCGCTCTGCGCCCGACTGCTCGCTGACCTGGGCGCCGACGTCATCCGGGTGCGCCATCGCGATGACGATGGCTCACCAGCTGACCGCTTTCGCAACGCCCGCAAGCGCAGCACAGAGCGAGGATCAACACACCTGAACGAGATCGACATCTATGTCGAGAACGGCGGGCCGACGAGCGAGCTCGACCGGGACGTGCTCGCAGCGACGCACCCGCGCCTCATCCATGTTGCTCTCACCGATCTCGGGCTCACCGGCGAACGTTCCCACTGGCACCTTGAGCCGCTCCCTGCCCTTGCTGCGTCCGGCGCCCTCCACGCCGCCGGGTTCCCACACCTGCCACCGACCTCGATCCCGGGGTATCTGGCCCACGATTGCGGATCGGTGCACGGCGCACTCGGCGCAGTGACAGCGGTGCTTGAACGTGCCCGCACCGGCCATGGGCAACGCATCGAAGTCAGCGCCCAGGAGGCGGCGCTCGGAGGTCTCGTGCCGTGGACGGTGATCGTCCCTGACTATCTGGACGTCAACCCCTTCCTGCCCGCCGAAGGAACCCGGGCGGCCGACGGCCTCTACTACGTGCTGCCCTGCGCTGACGGGCATGTCCGGGTTGTTCTGACCTCCGGACGCGATTGGGAGACCTTCGTCGAGTTGCTCGGCACGCCGCCGGAACTGGCCGGCGCCGAGTGGAAAAACCTTGCCCATCGGGGCACGAACACCCTCACCATTCGCGAGGTCGCAGCGCGACAACTCGCCGACCGGACCCGCGCCGAGTTGTACGCCGCTGCCGAACCGCTCGGTATGCCCTTGGGCATGGTGCAAACCCCGCTCGAGTATGTCGCCCACCCCCAGGTCGCGGCCCGACAACCCTTTGTCGAGGGGATGGCCACCTCAGTGTGGACATTCTCCGCGACACCATCCCCGAAGCTCGGCGACACGCCAACGGGAGAACGCCGATCGTTTCCATCACCATCGCCCGAGGAAGCACGCCTCCCCCTCGCAGGGGTGCGCGTCGTCGAGTTCGGTGTCGCCGCGGTCGTTCCCGAATGTGTCTGGATGTTGAGTGAACTCGGCGCGGAGGTGGTGAAGATCGAGTCCGCCGGGAAGATGGACAACCTGCGGTTCACTGGCCTTGGCGACCCGAACCGGGGCTTCGCCTTCAACGCAGAAGCGCGGGGCCGGGCCGGCGTCACCCTCGACCTCACCCTTGAGGAGGGCCGTCGACTGGCGCGGCAACTCTGCCTCGCTGCCGATGTCGTCGCCGAGAACAACCGGGGCGGGATGATGGCCAAGCTCGGACTCGACCACGATCAACTTCGTGCCGAGAAGCCGGAGCTGATCTATGCCGCATCGCAGGGCTACGGACGGGGTGGGCCGATGGGCGACAAGAAGGCGTACGGTCCGCTGAATGCGGCGTTCGCCGGGATCCACAGCTTGTGGAGTCACCCTGATGGCCCCTACCCCTCGGGCACATCCCTCAACCACCCAGACCACATCGCCGGGAAGCTGTTGGCGACGGGTGTGCTCGCCGCGCTCGACCACCGCAACCGCACCGGCGAAGGCCAGTTCATCGACCTGTCGCAGGCCGAGGCCGGCGTCTACCTGCTTGGTGAGCAGTACCTAGAGGCGATCGAAACCGGTATCGAACCGGTCAACCTCGGCAACCGGCACCGGACCCAGGCACCGCACGGTGTCTACCCGTGCGCCGGTGACGATGCGTGGGTAGCGATCGCAATTCACGATGACACCTCCTGGCGTGCACTCGAACAGATCTGCGGGTGGCCGCACGACCCGTCGCTCGACGGGGCGGTTGATCGCCTCGCCCGGGTCGACGAACTCGATGAGCGGGTTGCCGCCTGGACTGCGGAGTGGGACAAGAACGAAGTGGCAGCGCTCCTGCAAGCACACGGCG
>Ga0181591_10001154_pt1 | contig 22341 bp, 27 predicted proteins | sample 071ome_33_FD_133757 | JGI IMG/M metagenome (GOLD analysis project Ga0181591, IMG submission 133757) | Coastal salt marsh microbial communities from the Groves Creek Marsh, Skidaway Island, Georgia - 071412AT metaG (megahit assembly) | ecosystem: Environmental > Aquatic > Marine > Intertidal...
AGATCAACGACAATTGCATCCTTGTTAGTGCGATAGGCTAAACACTCTTTTCCGTGCACCTCTTGTCCCTTTTTATGGACTGTTGACGTGTTAGTATGTCCTGCGATTGGTTTATCGCCTATCATCGTTGCGCTAACACGAATAACCAAATTGCGTGGTTCTTTCCCGTATTGTTTGCGGTATTCTTTCACAATTTTAGCTTCACGTGTTGGTAGCCAATGCGCAATATCTGGCGTCATTTCTGCGCAAAGAACTATTGCACGCAACATTTCAACGGATTGCAAATCACCGCTATCAAACCAACGATGAAAGAGAACCCCAAGCTTTTTACAGCCTCTTTCAATTTGAAATGTAATCTGTTTAGCCCATAGCGTGGGATTATCTGAAATAAGCTTTTCAGCTTTTAACAGATTGTTAGTCCAGCCTTGATCAACACTAGGGCGAAGCTTTTGAAGCTTTAACGCATAGCATCTTGAACATGTTGAACCCTCTATTTTTTCTAGCTTGGAACCAACCTTGCAAGCTTTATCGGAAATGGCAAACGTGGTGCTTGGCATTTTAGTATTTCCTAAGGATACTTTCCCGCTTTCCTCTTGTGCTTTCTTTAATGTCATTTTCATTTTGTTTTTCTCTTTCTGTTTTGTGTTTTCGGTTTTTGTTGCTGTGGCCTCATACATTAATATAGGGAAAAATCTTTCAAGAGCTGCTGCATAAACTTTTTTATAACCTGTTGGTTTCACTCGATTTTTTAGTGTTCACGAATTGTTACAAAACTGTAAAACAAGCTGTTTGTGATCACAAAAAGCAGGTCCTAAAAACGTGATCACAAAACGTATTCAACTCCTGGAATGTGATCACAAAGTGTTACAGGTTATCACAAGTTTTGTAGATGCTTTATCTATTTGTGATCACAGACTGAAAATATTTAGCATTAAACGAACTACTCGCAGAAATAGTTTAACGTTAAACTAAATGTCATTACCGATTGTTTAACTTTAAACTAATTTTTTACTAGATAGTTTAACATTGAACTATACAACTTATAGTAGATCGAGCCGAGTGTCAATACAACCTGTAGTACGGACGGTGGGCGTGGGCCACCTGGGGGGTGTGCGCTATATGTATATGCCCAATGACAGCGGGGGGTACTTACAGTCTGTTAACCACTTTAGGATTTTAGTGGTTTACACTCTTACTTAGGTAACATACTTGTAACGTTTGTAACACTTTGTGATTAAAATGAGTACAACTTAGGGGTTGACAGAAGGGCGGGTATAGCTTATAATTAATACTGTTAGTATATACCAATAGCAGTACTAACAGAACTACCTAATAGCTATACTGTTAGCTTACACTAGTAGTCTTATTACTTCTAATACTTATAATACTTATAGAACTACTAGTAACTACTAACAGTATGTACTGTTAGCCTTCTTATCTCTTCTTACATCAATAGTAAAATAATAATTTTAGTCTTTGCATTTAGACTTGACAGAAGAGTTCCCTTCAATACAACTAGTGGTGCATTGGTTCATAAATGTCTAATCGAGTTAAGTACTACCAATCTGACAAAGTAATAGAAGAGTTCTATCAAGCTTTAGCTAACGGTAGTGAAAGAGTACTACGAAGAGTACACATCCCTCACAGTTCAGTCTTTTATGCCAGAGAGGCATACTATCAGCATTCTGGTGAGTGGGTAAGTTTAGATAGAATGGAAAGAGCTATGTACCTAGAGGGAATGCTCGATAGGTATAACGTACTAGATCCAGATAGGAAAAGAGAATGGGAGAAAGAGCACAGACAATCCTAGACCAGTGGCAGATACTGCCAAGGTTGATGATGTTAGTAGTGACCATACTGACCTACAAGTCAGTCTTTTGGTTTATGGCTCTTGAGGAACCATCAAATGCACAAGCTGGGTTAGTATCAGTTTGTATGGGTGCTCTTACAGGTTGCTTCGGCATTTGGGTCAACGGTGAGAGTAAAACGAATTATGTCAGTAAGCCTAAAGACGATAGGTAGTCTATGCCTGATCCTATTACTATCTAGTTGTGGATTGACTAGCCTGCCATTCTTTGGTGGCGGTGGTGGACCACAAGTTAATTCTAATGCTCAGATAGGTAAAGAGAATAAACAAGCAGTAGTTACCTACGAAGAAGAGAAAACGAATAACGCTGGTAGAGATGTTATTACGACTGAGGTTCTAAAGGAAGTAGAGACTGGCACAGTAGAAGACCTACGGATATCCAATACGAATATACCTGTCTGGGTTATGTTATTGTTGATACTAGGTTGGCTGCTACCGACACCTACACAGATAGGTTTAGGTTTATACAATCTAATCTCTCTACCATTTAAAAAAGGGAAAGATGATCGTGGCATTTAAACTAAGTAGTAGATCTTTAGGTAAGCTAGAGGGTGTACATCCTGACATGGTAGCAACTGTTAAGAGAGCTATCGAGTTGACTAAGGTGGACTTCGGAGTGACTTATGGAGTCAGAACCTTAGCAGAGCAAGAGAAGTTATACGCTTCTGGTAGATCTCAGACTATGAAGTCTAAGCACTTGATTCAGGACTCAGGGTATAGCCACGCTGTAGACCTCGTAGCCTATGATGGTTCGGATGTGGTTTGGGAGTTGAATGTCTATGATGATATTGCTGATGCAATGGCAGAGGCAGCCAACGAGGTGGGTTGTGCTATCAAGTGGGGTGCTGCTTGGTCAGTAGGAGACATCACTCGATATGTAGGTACTATGGAAGATGCCATGAACGAGTACATTGATCTGCGGAGATCCCAAGGGCGTAGACCTTTCATTGATGGACCGCATTTCGAACTGATGGTATGATTTGGCGGTATAAGTTTTAAGTACAAGATTTATAGATAGACTGGTGGGGGTAAACAGAGAACCGTCCTTGTTCCCCTCACAGATTGGATAGCATGGCAGTACCAGCACGAGTAAAAGCAGTAATGGAAAGGGAAGGACTCTCAGGTGTTAATAAACCTAAGAGAACCCCTAAGCATCCTACTAAGTCTCATGTTGTTATGGCCTCTGAAGGTGGTAGGTACAAGCTTATCCGTTTCGGACAGCAAGGCGTTAAGACGAATCAAACTGCTGGGCAGAGAGAAGCCTTTAAGTCTAGACACTCTAAGAACATCAAGAAGGGTAAACTATCTGCTGCTTATTGGGCTGATAAGGTTAAGTGGAGTCCCTCTAAAACTAAATCAAGCTCTAAGAAGTGGGTAAAAGGATCATGATGAAAGTAGGCTTAATGCTAGGGGCTACACCAGAAGTAGACCCAAAGAATAAGAAACGTGCAGAAGAGTACTGGATGTACGGTAAGTCTGCAGAGGAGTTAGCGAAGGCTTGGGACAAGGAAGTCGAATACGCTGAACTCAAGAAGTGTGGCAATTGCGATTACTTCGATAACAGAGCTAGAACCCTAAAAGCTCTAAATGGTGAATCAGGAATGGGTGCCTGTATTAAGTTCAAGTTTATGTGTTCTCAAGATGCTTCCTGCCAAGCATGGGAATGTAAAGATATGGGCTTGGAAGAAGACATGTAATGTGGATCGGGATCTTATTAGTTTGCTTTGATCCTATGGCTCTGTCCTGTAAGATCATAGCTAAACCTGAACCCTTCTACACTGAGGAAGCTTGTCTAGAAGAAGCAGGGCAAGTAGCCACTACAATAAGACAAGGCGGTGCCTATGCGACTCCCCACTGCCACAAAGTTGAAGGTGATAGTGCATAATGCCAGTCTACAAAGTAAAAGGTGGTTATCGTTGGGGTAAGACTGGTAAGGTCTATAAAACCAAGGCTGCTGCTGAAAGACAAGGTAAAGCTATCAGAGCCTCTGGCTACTCCAAAGGTGGAGATACTATTAATGCTGCTGGTAACTACACAAACCCCACTATGCGCCGTAAGCTTGTCCAACAGGTCAAGGCGGGTTCAAAAGGCGGCAAGCCTGGGCAATGGTCAGCGAGAAAAGCACAGATGGTTGCCAAGCAGTACAAAGCAAAAGGCGGGGGCTACACATCATGAAAGCTCCTCAGAAGTCATTAAAGAAATGGACAAAGCAGAAGTGGCGCACAAAGAGTGGCAAGCCTAGTGCTAAGACTGGTGAGAGGTACTTACCTTCTAAGGCTATTGCTTCTCTTAGTGATGCTGAATACGCAGCAACTACAAGAGCAAAGCGAGAAGGCACTAAGGCAGGTAAGCAGTTTGTGGCTCAACCTAAAAAGATCGCAGAAAAAGTAAAACCATTTAGAGCAAACAAAGGAACAGCGGTTATGAAGAAACCAATGAACGCAGGGATGAAAGCCCTCAAGAAAGAAGCACCAGCAGTAGCCAAGAAGATGGGTTACTCAAAAGGTGGTATGAAGAAGATGGGCTATAAAGCAGGCGGCGTAGTACAAGCCAAATGTGGCGCATCTTATAAAGGATAAGAACAATGGCTGCAGGACAAGTATTTAAATTTATCATTAAGGTTGGCAAGCAATTCATGGGGACTAACTCCAAGTCTATTGCTGATGATCTAGTTAAACAAGGTGGTAAGAGAGTACCAAAGAACAAAGTACCTGAAAGTGCAACTGTTAAGAAAGCACCTTCAACACCTAACCCTAGAACTTCTAAGGGTACTTACACACGCCCACAGCCGCCAGCAGCACGTCCTAAGACAACTGCACCAGCTAAACCTAAGGCACCAGCTAAGGCACCGTCTAAGCCTAGTACTCAGACGACTGCTCCTGCTAGACCTAAACCTAAGACTAAAGCACCTGCTATGCCTACTTCAGGTTCTCGTTACACAGGTGGTCGTGGTAAAGGTAGAGGCAAGCCACCACTAATGCCTAAGAACATGGTACGTGAGCGTCCTAATATGCCTCCTAAACCATTAACAAACAGACCAGGCTTACTACGTGACTCAGCACGTCCAGAGGCTCCAGAGATTGATAAGGATTCAATCAGAGATACAACTAAGCGTGGACCATCAACACGTACTTCCCCTAAGGCTCCTAAGAAGCAGCAGGGACCAAGTAAACGTGGTAAGCCAGCGAAGCGTCCTGCAGCAGGTCCAGTAACCAACGAATCTTTTGGTAAGGCATTCGCTAGAAACCGTAAGGCTGGTAATGCTACCTTCACTTGGAAAGGTAACAAGTACACGACTCGATACAAAGAAGAGTCTATTACTCAACACAAGAAGAAGTTCGGAGTGGAAGGTAAATACTAATGTACAGATTCGAAGGTGAAGATAAGATAGTCAACTCCAGAGGAGATGTGATGGCTCAGAAGATCCACGGTCAGTGGGATACTAAAGAGCAATCCATCTTGGACTGGCTATCTGAAAACACTGAGAAGGTACGGGCAAGAAACTCTAAGGGTCATTACGTAAAGGATGACCCTACTACCCCTGAGAATGAAGCTTGGACCACTAAAGTCAAAAAGAAGATTACTCCTAAGAAAAAGAAAACCTAGGTATGACCCTACAGTCTAAAGGCAAACCAGCACGTAGACGTTCTGTATACGGACACAATAGTGGTACTACCGTAGAAGACGTGTATACATGCCCCGCTAATTGCGTAGCTGAAGTTACCTATATTCTTGTAGCTAATGGCGGTGGTGCAACTAACAGTGTTACTGTTCAGTGGTATATAGCTGCAGATGCTTATACTTCACATTTCCTAAATGATAAGAGTTTAGCTGGTGACGGCTATCATGAGTTTGCTGATATTGATCTTGTCTTACAGGCAGGAGATAAAATACAGGTGCAGCCTACAGCGGCTGGACATATTGATTCTATTGTGACAGTAACGGAAACTTTTCTACCTGTTGGCTAATAGCATAACGGGGTTGCAATATTAGCAGTAGTATGATATAACTATATGTGTAAAACTAGTCTCCAGTTGGTATCCTAGCCAACATGCACAATATCAAACTGGAGATTAAGATTATGCTTAAATGGTTAAAAAGAGTTTTAGTACGTTTGCAAGAGTCACGTCAGGCAGAAGCAGACCGTAGAATTGCAATGATGCAACTACGCCGTTTCTCTGACAGAGAGCTAAGTGACCTTGGTATCGGACGTGGTCAGATAAGAGATGTAGTTTATAATGGCAAGACAGCTTACTGAAAAACAACAGAAGTTCTTAGAGGTTTTGTTTGATGAAGCCAGAGGAGATCCTGTTAAAGCTAAGAAGCTTGCAGGATACTCTGACGGCGTGGCTACCAAGCAAGTCGTTGAGCCTATTCAAGACGAGATCGTAGAACTAACTAAAAGATTTATTGCTCAGTCTTCCACCAAGGCTGCGTATACTATGTTCAGTGTGATGGCTGATCCAACAGACTTAGGTGTCAAAGAAAAGATGATGGCAGCTAAGGACATCTTGGATCGAGCAGGTTTCACTAAAACAGAAAAGGTAGAGGTCAAAGCTTCAGAGCCTCTATTCATTTTACCTTCTAAAGATGCCGAAGACTAAAACCTACAGAGCGTCAGAAGCTAAACACCCAGCAAAGGTAGACTGGTCAGTACCACTTAGAGGAGAAAACGGAGAGTGGTATCCCATTATCAGAGTTGGAAGACACGTACCGTTTGGATACCTTCAGGACAAAGAAGATCCTGATCTACTCATACCCATCCCAGAAGAATTAGAACTTTTAGAAAAAGCAAAACTATTCCTACAAGAGTACAGCTTAAGGCAAGTCGCTAAATGGTTGTCTAAAGAATCAGGTAGGTATATATCACATGTAGGGTTAGACAAACGTGTCAGGATCGAAGAGAAGCGCAGACGGGCCTCGTCCAACTACCGCCAGTATGCCCGGAAGTATAAAGAAGCGGCAAGGAAAGCGGAGAAGATCGAAAAAGAAAGACTTGGTGGTAGAGCTACCAAAAGAATCTTTGGAGACAACTGGTCAGACACCAGCGACTCCGAAACCAGCGGAGATTGATGTTGAACAAGCTCAGAGAGAAATTATCTTTGAGCCTAACCCTGGTCCACAAACAACGTTCCTAGCAGCGACAGAACAAGAAGTTCTATATGGTGGGGCAGCAGGAGGTGGAAAAAGCTATAGTCTAGTAGCTGATCCTGTTCGATACCTGAACAACCCAAATGCTAGAATGCTTATTGTACGTAGAAGTACAGAAGAACTAAGAGAACTTATATCGGTATCTAAGCAGCTTTACCCAAGAGCAATCCCCGGTATTAAGTTTATGGAACGAGACAAGACGTGGGTAGCTCCTAGTGGTGCAACACTCTGGATGTCTTACCTTGACCGTGACGATGACGTTATGAGGTATCAGGGTCAAGCATTTAACTGGATAGGTTTCGACGAACTTACCCAATGGCCTACAGACTACGCTTGGAACTACATGCGTTCACGTCTACGTTCTACAAAAGCTAGTGGGCTGCCTCTCTACATGAGAGCTACAAGCAACCCCGGTGGCCCCGGACATTACTGGGTTAAGAAAACTTTCATTGACCCTAACAAACCCAATGAGGCATTTTGGGCTACAGACCAAGACGGAGAAGTCATCTGTTGGCCTAAAGGACATAGCAGAGAGGGAGAGCCTCTATTCAAGAGGAAGTTTATCCCTGCGACTTTGTTTGATAATCCTTACCTGTCTGATGACGGGATGTACGAAGCCAACCTTCTATCTCTCCCTGAGCATCAAAGAAGACAACTACTCGAAGGGGATTGGGACATTAACGAGGGAGCGGCTTTCCCTGAGTTTACTCGCAGAGTACACGTGGTAGATCCTTTTGATATTCCTCATAGCTGGCCTAAGTTTAGAGCGTGTGATTATGGTTATGGTTCTTATAGTGCTGTGCTTTGGTTTGCCGTTGCGCCTGATGAACAACTTATCGTATATAGAGAATTGTACGTCAGTAAAGTTTTAGCAACTGATCTCGCAGATATGGTTTTAGAGCTTGAATCTGAAGAGAAAATACGGTATGGTGTACTCGATAGTTCTTTGTGGCATAAGCGTGGAGATACTGGCCCTTCCCTAGCAGAGCAAATGATTGTTAGAGGATGTCGTTGGAGGCCAGCAGATAGATCAAAAGGTTCACGTGTAGCTGGTAAGAACGAACTACATAGAAGACTGCAGATAGATGAGTTCACTGAAGAACCACGTATAGTCTTCTTTAACTCTTGCTATAATACAATAGCACAATTACCTTCACTACCTCTTGATAAGAATAACCCTGAGGATGTTGACACTAAATCTGAAGACCACATCTACGATGCTCTTAGGTACGGGATCATGACAAGACCAAGAAGTAACTTGTTTGATTACAACTCTAGCACACAAAGAACTGGCTTTCAGGCTGCAGACTCAACGTTTGGATACTAAGGAACAACTATGGAAGAAGATGATATTCTAGCTGATGAAGTCTATATGGAAGATGCGGAGGTATCTTACGTAGAAGACACAGAAGAGGATAGTTATGATGATCCTTCGGTTGGTACTATTGTTGGGTACATTAAAGAACGCTATAGTAAAGCTGAGAAAGCTAGGTACGGTGAAGAACAACGTTGGATTCAAGCATATCGTAACTACCGTGGTATCTACGGCCCAGACGTTCAGTTTACTTCAGCAGAGAAGTCTAGAGTATTTGTTAAGGTTACTAAGACAAAAGTTCTAGCAGCCTATGGTCAGATTGTAGAAGTACTGTTTGGAGCTAACAAGTTCCCTATCAGTATTGATCCTACTACTCTACCTGAAGGTGTGGCAGAAGCTGTCCGTCTAGAGACTGAAGACTCTGTTAAGAAGATGAATGAACAGCAGCCAGAGGCTCAAGAGGTTGCTACAATCCAACCAGGTGAAACTCTTATTGATTTCCAAGAGAGACTAGCTGGTCTGAAGACTAAACTTGCTCCTTTCCAAGAAGAACTCAAAGAAGGTGAAGCAGAGTCTCCCTCACAGATTACTTTCCATCCTGCTATGGTGGCAGCTAAGAAGATGGAAAAGAAAATCCATGACCAACTAGAAGAATCAAATGCTCGTAAGGAATTGCGTACTGCAGCTTTCGAGACAGCACTGTTTGGCACAGGTATTATGAAGGGTCCATTTGCAGTGGACAAGGAGTACCCTAACTGGTCAGACGATGGTGAGTACTCTCCTATAATTAAGACGATGCCTAAGTGCTCTTCAGTTTCTATTTGGAACTTCTACCCTGATCCTGACGCATCTAACATGGATGACGCAGAGTATGTTATCGAGCGTCACAAGATGTCTCGCACACAGATGAGAGCTTTGAAGAACAGACCTTTCTTCCGTGTTAATGCTATCGACACAGCTATTACTATTGGTGAGTCCTACGCTAAAGAGTGGTGGGAACAAGTAATGGAAGACGATGAGCAAGAGACTAAGTCTGAACGCTTTGAAGTCTTAGAGTTCTGGGGTTACGTAGATACTGACATCTTAAAAGATCAGAACGTAGATATTCCAGAAGACATGGAAGACTTAGACCAAGTGTCAGTCAACATCTGGGTTTGTAATGGTCAGGTGTTACGTCTAGTCCTTAATCCATTTACTCCTTCTTATATTCCTTACTACGCAGTACCTTACGAAGTGAATCCTTACAGCTTCTTTGGTGTTGGTATCGCAGAGAATATGGATGATACCCAAACTTTGATGAATGGCTTCATGCGTATGGCAGTAGACAATGCTGCTTTATCAGGAAACCTTATCATTGAAGTAGATGAAACGAACCTAGTACCAGGTCAGGACATGTCAGTGTACCCCGGTAAAGTCTTCCGTAGACAAGGTGGTGCACCCGGACAAGCTCTCTTTGGCACGAAGTTCCCTAACGTGTCTAATGAGAACATGCAGTTGTTCGACAAGGCAAGAGTACTAGCAGATGAATCCACTGGTTTCCCGTCTTTTGCGCATGGTCAAACTGGCGTTTCAGGTGTGGGTCGGACTGCAAGCGGTATTTCTATGCTTATGTCTGCTGCTAATGGTTCTATTCGTAACGTGGTAAAGAACGTAGATGACTACTTGCTTTCACCTCTTGGTAAAGCTTTCTTTAACTTTAATATGCAGTTCGACTTTGATGATGAGATCAAGGGTGACCTAGAAGTTAAAGCTCAAGGTACTGAGAGCTTAATGGCTAATGAAGTACGTAGTCAACGCTTGATGCAGTTCCTACAGATTACTCAGAACCCACAACTGGCTCCGTTCTCTAAGATGGACTACATCATTCGTGAGATCGCTAAGTCTATGGATCTTGATCCTGATAAGGTTGTCAACTCGATGGCTGATGCCAGACTACAAGCTGAACTACTAAAAGAGTTCCAAGCACAGAACCCTGAAGCTGCACCACAAGAGGGTGTTCAAGCTCCACCATCACCACAGGGCCAAGGAGCGGCACCAGGAGTGCAGGATACCACTGGCGCAGGGGGTGGAAACATCGGAACTGGAACGGCACCTCAGCCAGGAGAACAGGGCTTCTCAGGTAATAGTGGTCAACAAGGTGCTGCATGAGCCTAAAGCTAATAGTCAATGATAAGAACTCTTGGGATGCGCTTCTTGAAGAACTAGAGGAACGCATCCAGTTCGCACATAAGCAATTAGAACAACGAACAGAACTAGAAGAACTGTACAGGCTTCAAGGTGAGGTACGTGCTCTTCGTTCTCTTACTCGCTTACGGGATAAAGTAAATGGCTAGAAGAGATAAATCACCTAAGCCTAAACTAAGGCCAGAAGGACTTGGGTCAAAGAGAGAAAGTTCCCCTAGACCTCGCTTAAGACCTGACCCAGAAAGACAGTATGGTTTAGCTGAAGTAGAGGCACGTGCTGATTTTGATCCCGCTATGCATTGGAACCCTTTAGCTCGTCTAGGTTTTGAAGGTTTTAGTACAGATAAAGCAGGCTCAGGTTCAGGCGATATTGCACAGCCAGCTTTCTATGCTCCTTCAACTATGACAAAGAAAGAGGCTATTGAGGAATCTTATGGTGCTCATGTCCCGTATGACAAAGCCCTAACAGTAAACCCTGATGATATCTTTGTAGATCCTGATATAGCTAATAGACGTGTGTGGGCACATGAGATGACTCACAGAGGTATTCAAAGGATTCTAGATGATATTAACAATCATCCTGAAGGTGCTGAGCAAGGTATTAAAGACTTTAAAGATAGATACGGAGAAGATACTTTTAGACTTCTTACCGCAAGAACAGCTAAGAGTCATGAAGGCATCACTGAGATGTTTGATGACATTGCTGATTCAGCCTTTAGAGGAAAACCTGAAGAAGAGTATTTAGATGACTCGACTGTAGAAGAGATTAAACGTTTTCAGAGAACTGCTAAAAGAAAACCTGAAGATAGATGGCAGATCAACAAAGACGCATATCGTCCTTATATTAAGTTGATGGAAGCTGCTCAAGATATTCTTACAGAGCAAGGTGAGCCACCTCAGTCAGAAACACCTGAGGAAAGTTTATTAGACAAAATTAAAATTAGATTAGGATTTAGCGAGGGTGGCGTGGTTGATAACTTTAAGAGTGACCTAGAGATGGATCGTCAAGAACTCATGGAACAAGGGTTCGATCCTGACTACAATGACAGAGATGATTCACTTACAGGTGAACCTACCTCTCGAACAGATTTAGCTAAGTCTTTAGGTAAGGCTGGTTTTGCTGGGTTATCTCTTATTGCCAGACAATTAGGTTTTGACTTCTATCCTACTGAGGATACTGAAAGAGCTATAGAAGAACGCCTTGGTTTTGCTGAAGGTGGTGACACCTACGGTATGGCTGCTCAGATGGAACAGTTAGACTTTGTCCAACCTTCTATAGCTAAACCTCCTCTAGAAAAACCTAAAGCTGTTAGTCGTAGACCCGGTTTCAGAGGTAAAGGTCCATTTGACTTCAAAGGGTTTGGATCTTACCTGAAAGAGAATGTTTCTCAAGAAGAACTTACTGCTGGTCTAGACAACGCTGGTGAGTGGATGGTTCCATTCTATGAGGCTGGCTCTAACATGGCTAACGTTATCTCTGAGTATAACAAACCAGAAGATGAACGTGACTATGACTACATCAAAGAGGAGCTAGGTAAAGCTGGTAACTCTGCAGCAACTGAGGCGGCTATGTGGCTCATGGGTGGCATCGCTGTCAAGTATGGTGGTAAAGGTATCAAGGCTATTGCTGATAAGGTTAAGCAGTACGAGATTGATCCTAACACTACTTCCGCATTTGGTGTTGGTGCTATCCGTAAGAAAGATACTTTTGAAGAAGTAATGACCCCAGTCAAAATTTCTAGTAAAGGCACTCAGAAAACTGGTGAAGCTATCTTACGTCCTTCGGCTGATCTAGCAGAAGATCTTGACCCACGTATGGGAAGAGCTATGGCTGCTGATACAGCAGGAAGCATTATGCCTGGTCCCGGTAAGTTCTTTGATCCTTCTAAGAAAGGCTACAAAGGCGATAGGTTCACAGGTATGCTTAAGGATGCTGACATCGAGTTAGACCTTGAGTTTGGTAATTATATCATGATGGGTAAAGGTGCTCCTAAGGATGTATCTAATGAAACCTTTGAGAACCTATTTGTATCTGCCCGTCCTTCTCAGAAGCGTACAACATTTGGTCAAAACAACAAGTCTGTAGCTCGTGCTAACCTTTATGATGGTCCTTCCTTAACTGTAGCTGACATGAAAGCAAACTATAAAGCTGCTACTGGTAAGACTGGCCCTGAGGTTCGTACAAACCTTTTACAACCTGAACGCTTTAAAATTGTAACCGATGAAGGTGATAGGCTACTAGACCATCCTATTGTTGCTGTAGAAACAAAAGGTAAAGGCGGTAAGCACTTTTACACCCTAGACACACAGTTTGTTGGCCCAGTTCGTATGGACCGACTAACTCAAAAAGCAAAACGTAAAAATCCTAGGACTGGTGAGGTTAGAGAAGAAGTACCTCAACCTAATTTACGCCCAGCTACTGTCGGAGATGTTAAAGTAGGTGAGCAGGTAGGTACTATTCGAGTAGGTAAAAAAGATCACCCTCTTTATGATTACATTGAAGTAGATGCTACAATGTCTGCACCTGAGGGTATGGGTTCTATTGCAAAGTTTAATGAAGGTGGTATGGCAATGAAAGAGCAGATGGGCTACGCCCTTGGTGGTGACGTAGAGATAGACGCAGAGTCAGGTAATGAAGTACCACCGGGTTCAAGACCAGAGGAAGTACGTGATGATATCCCTGCTATGTTGTCTGAAGGTGAGTACGTAGTTCCTGCTGATGTTACTCGATACTACGGCGTTAAGTTCTTTGAAGACCTACGTGAACAAGCTAAGATTGATCTAGCTGAGATGGATGCCAATGGTCGTATTGGTGGAGAGCCAGTCCCTGAAACTGAGGATGACCTGACAGAGGACGAGATGTCTCTCCTAGGGGAAGTCATGGCGATGAACCAAGGCGGTATGGTCCCTCAGATGAACCAGCAGCAGATGATGAATCCTATTCCATCTGTAGCTCCTCAGATGCAGCAAATGCAACAGCAGCCTCAACCCACAGCCTATAACCAACCAATAGGTATGGCACCAGGCGGTATGGTTGGTCAAAGACCTAACACAGATGCCTTTGGTAATCCTATTGGTCCGGGTACTAACCAAACACCACCTACAATGCCTACGTACCTACAGGATGTTAACACAACTGGTTCAAATGTGTACGGTGTAAACAGAGGTGGAGGAGGTTCACCTACGTCTTCTATTCAAGTACAAAGCCCAATATCTACTAGACCCACACCTCCCACAGGTCAGTCTGGTATGAAGTCAGTATACTACATCCACAAGGACGGTAGACGCATTTACGTTCTTATGTTGAACGGAAGACCTATTAGTCCGACACCAGCAGACTTCAGTGAGTTCCTAGAAGACACCCCAGAGAACAGAGCTAAACTAAACTTTACTGAAGGTGGTTCTGGTGGCGGTACTGGGGGTGGTACTGGAGGTGGCACTGGGGGTGGTACTGCTACAGAAGGTACACAAGGTACTGATACTGACGATGATTATGGTCTTTCCACTGATGTCTATAAGACTACTGCTGAGGGTGGCGGTGTAAAAGATGTCACTACACCTGAGGGCGCACAGAAGACTTACACTGACAGTGGTGTTGACGTAAATGATACAGTAGGTGCTGCTAAAAAAGCATTAGACTCAGCGGTTTCAATCCCTAGAGAAGTAGGCATGGTAGCTGGGGCAATTAACCCATTCCTAGGTCTAGCTGCTGGTGTGGGCAATATAGGAAGTCAGCTTACTGCAGTATCTAAAGCTCAAGCTAACAAGCGTATGGCTGAGTTCCTAGGTAAGACTGAAGAAGCTAATGCTATCCAAGCAGATATCGACAGATTCCTTCAAAATGCTCCTGGTGCTGTTAGGACTTTTGATAGTGCCTTTGCTAAAGGTGACCAAAGATTCCAAGATGCTTTAGCAGCGGCTACAAGTGTTAACGCACCAGACGAAGCTGTTATCTATCTAGAAGATGAGGCTGGCACTCCCCTCTTAAACGAGGTAGGAAGAGCCAACCTAAAAGAATATACTGATACCTTTAAAACTGCTGCAACCACAAGCCGTGATGTTTCTATTAGACCAATGTTACGTCCAGAAGGTTTTGAACCTTCAATAGCTCAACTGCAGGATAAGTTAGATAAAGGTATAGAGCTTTCTAGTGCAGAGAAGAAACGGTTAGAAGGTGCTGAGACAACAAGAGTAGAAGTAGAACCTCAAAGAAGAACAAGAACTGACAATCCTAAAGTTACTCTAGGTAAAACTCTTGACACTGGTGTAGTAGGTAACAACACATCTGGTCGTAACACAGCCTCTCAGAATCTTGCTAATAGCTTAACTCCTAATGACGGTAAAGTATACGTTGACGGTGTACTTAGAGAAGAGAAAGTCCAAAGGTACTCTCCTCAAGAAGTAAGTCAAGCAGAGAGTAATGCTTCAGCAGCAACTAACGACTGGGTTGCAGCAACTCAGGCAGCTCAGAATGTTTCTACTGATGATCCTAGAGCTTGGCACGAGGCTATGCAAGCACAAGCTGAAGCAAGTAGAAGAGCTACAGCAGCAATTCAAGAAAGAACAAGAGCTAGAAACAACGACAATGATTCTAGTAATGACTCCCCATCTTCAGGTGGCGGCGGCTGCTGCTTCATTATGCTAGAAGCTCGATATGGTGACGGTACTATGGATGAGGTAGTTCGTAGATACCGTGATGAGTACATGACAGATCGTAACCGCCGTGGGTACTACCGCACAGCAGAAGTACTTGTACCTCTAATGCGTAAGTCAAAAGTATTTAAGTGGGTTGTTACTAAAACATTTGCTGATCCTCTTGTATCTTACGGTAAGTATTACTATGGACAGAATAAACACGGTGTGATATACTCCCCAGTAAAGAACTTCTGGATGAAGGTCTTTGACATCGTAGGCGGTGACACGGAGTTTATCAGAGAAAATGGAGAAGTCGTATAGTAAGCCTTACACAGAGGCATACGCAGAGAAGTATAACAATTTATATCTTCTAGATGAGCCACACCACCAGCACACAAAGTTCGAAATAGAAGTAATAGAAAGTTTACTTCAAGATAAGAAAAGCTGGTTGGATGTGGCTTGCGGAACTGGATACCATTTAGACACTGTAAAGTCTGACGTAGAGAAAACTGGTATTGACCGCTCAAAGGACATGATTAACTACGCTAAGAATAATACTAGTAAAGATATTAATTACTTAGTGGGTGATATTAAAAAAGTAAAACTAAAAAATGTTTATGACTTAGTTACTTTCTTATGGATTGGTTATGTTCACTCGAAGTCTGTTCCTGATGCCGTAAACTCTTTGTATGTTTCTTCTACTAGAGTAGCTAAAGACGGAAACTTCTTACTGACTTTCTGTGACCCTATGTACCTCTTTGAATCCTTTGAAGACAGGCAAGACTTTTTAGGAAGAGGTAATATGACTTTTGATGGAGTTGTTTGGTCTTATAGAGATGACATAAATAAACTAGAATATAAAAACCTCGTAGCTCCTAACAGATTTAAAATAGTAGAAAAGATATTACCTAATTTTACAGACGTAGTAGAAATACTTTATCCACAAGAAAATAGTATGTACTGGAAAAAGTCAGCACTCTTATTTACAGGAAAGAAACTTTAATGGATACCAAAAGACAACCATACTCTTCAGTCGATGAAGCAAAAGCTGATATGATGGATATCTATAAGAAAGATATCATGGATAGAATTGAAGGTCTGTCTGAAGAAGAGAAGAAGATACTTTTAGACTTTTCTGCAACTCCTGCTGCTGAAGTTGTCTCTAAGATCCTTGGACCAGAACTAGCAGGAATGGGATCTGCGGTTCCACAGCAGCAACCTCAAATGGAAGAACAACCCTCTCTTCCTTTAGAGATGCCTAAGAAACGTGCTGGTTTAGGCGCACGATAAACTGCCTAGGCAATCCAAATAAGTATAAGGCTACCCAGCATTCCGCTGGCCCCATCATAAGGAGATAACTATGCCTGAACTAACTGCAGTAGAAACCCCTAAGTCAGCAGGGTTTGTTGATAGAGGATATAACCACGAGCGCAAACGTAAGCGCATGGAAGAGGAAGAGCGAGAGATCGCAAAGCTAGAAGCGGAGGCCAGAGGTGAAACCTTCGAAGAAGAATCCGATGGCGAAGGATCTGAGGCAGCCGAAGTACAGGCCACAGGTAATACCCAACAAGAAGAAGCCAACGCTGAAGTTGAAGCACAAGAAGATGACTCAAACCTAAGCCCTGAGGAGAAGTCATTTAAGAAACGCTATGGTGACCTACGCCGTCACATGCAACAAAAAGAAAAAGAGTGGGAAGATAAGTTTAAAGCATTCGAAAACAGAATGCACAAAGAGTCTATCATTCCACCTAAGTCAGATGAGGACATCGAGGAATGGTCCCGTCAGTATCCTGACGTAGCTGGTATCGTTGAGACTATTGCTGCTAAGAAAGCTCAAGAGATGTTCAAGAAAGCTGAGGACAGATTGTCACAGCTAGATGAAATACAATACGAAGCGGAGCGTAAGACAGCAGAAGCTAAGATCCGTGACTCTCACCCTGACTTCGATAAACTAAGAGACTCTGATGCATTCCATCACTGGGCAGAAGCACAACCTCGTTGGGTACGTGACGCTCTGTATGAGAACATGGATGATCCAGATTCTGTTATTCGTGTTATTGACCTATACAAGATTGATAACGGAGATACACCACAAGCTAAGAAAACTAAGACAAGGGAAGCAGCCAAGTCCATCTCTAAAGGTTCTAGAACTAAAGTAGATCCTACAGAGGGTGGTGCTACTCTTAAAGAGTCAGAGGTCGCTAAGATGTCTGCCAGAGAGTTTGAAGCTCGTGAAGAAGAAATCACTAAGGCCATGCGCACAGGAAAATTTGTGTATGACCTCAGCGGTAGTGCACGATAAGTGTTGACAAACACTTTCTTGTACATATAACTAAGTACGTATAGTTTTTAAGAGCCTCTTTATGACTACCTCTTAATACTAGAAATACTTTCCTTACATAAAAGTCTAAACTAAAAAGAACTACCTGTTCAAGTATAGGCCCAGTAAATATCTGGTAGCGCAACTGGATATTATCTGCACCCTAGAAAACGATCAGCCTCTTTATAGGTGTTTAGCTTTTCCCCAAAGCCAAATATCATGGAGGATTTAATCATGGCTTTTGCAGTAGCGTCAGGTTACACTAACCTGCCAAACGGGAATTTTTCCCCAGTCATCTACTCGAAGAAAGTTCAGCTTGCTTTCCGCAAGTCAACTGTTGTAGGTGATATTACGAACTCTGATTATTTCGGAGAGATCAGTGCACAAGGTGACACTGTGAAGATCATCAAAGAACCTGAGATTTCAGTTTCAGCATATGCTCGTGGTACAACCATCGCAGCACAAGATCTTCAGGATGACGATTTCTCACTAGTCGTTGACAAGGCGAACTACTTTGCCTTCAAAATGGATGACATCGAGGAAGCGCATTCACATGTCAACTTCATGGATCTTGCTACCAACCGTGCGGCTTACCGCTTGGCTGACCAGCATGACCAAGAAGTATTGGGCTACCTATCTGGTTACGCTCAGTCTTCGTTGCACACAAATGCTGACACAGTAAACACAACTGTGAACGGCACAAAAGCAAACTCATCTGCTGGTTCAGACGAATTGCTTGCAGCTAACAAACTGAAGAAAAGTGACTTCGGTAACATTACTACTTCTGCTGCTGGCGATCACTCAATCCCAGTTGCTGCACGTTTACCAGGTGCTACAGCACTTCCAACAGCCTATGTGTCACCAACAATGTTGATTGCACGTATGGGCCGCTTGCTTGACCAACAGAACGTTGACAAAGCAGGGCGTTGGTGTGTAATTGACCCTGTCATGATGGAAATCTTAATGGACGAAGATTCACGTCTTCTAAATTCTGACTTCGGTGATGCAGGTGCACTACGTAACGGTCTAGTGTTGAACAACTGGAACGGCTTCCGTGTATATGTTTCAAACAACCTACCATCTGTAGGTACTGGACCATCTACAACTGGTACAGCGAACCAGAACACTAACTACGGTGCTATCGTTGCTGGTCATGACTCTGCAGTTGCTACTGCCGAGCAGATCAACAAGACTGAGACATACCGTGACCCAGATTCTTTTGCTGACATCGTGCGTGGTATGCACTTGTACGGCAGAAAAATCCTAAGACCAGAAGCGTTGGTCACAGCTAAGTACAACTTGGCGTAATAGCTTAAAGGAGGGGGCTGCTTCGGTGGCCCTCTTACTCGTATGAATCTAGTTTCTTCTGAATACCAACAAGTCCTAGCTGACACCCACAAGCTAACTAAGAATGAATGGGGCGGTGGACACAGTGTAGATAAGCTACCTCGATACGAAGGTTTTCTGAAGAGCCTAGAAGTTAAAACAATACTAGACTACGGCTGCGCTAACGGCAAGTTTAAAGTCTACATGAATAAAAAGAAACCTGAGTATACTATTAAAGAGTATGACCCCGGTATAAAAGGTAAAGAAGAATTACCTACACCAACTGAGTTCGTAGTTTGCTGTGATGTGATGGAACACGTTGAGCCAGACTATTTAGACAGTGTAATGAGTAACTTAAAGGATTTAGTTGTTAAGGGTGGATTCTTTAATATCTCTACTAAAGAAGCTATTACAATATTATCTGATGGAAGTAATGCCCATAAGATTGTAGAGACAGGTGAATGGTGGGTAGATCTTTTTAGTAAGTACTTTGAAGTGTTTGATGTAGAGATTAAAAGATTTGAAACGAATTTTAAAGTGCTCCCAAAAGATATTTGATACAGTTATTTTACCACTAGATAATATCCACTCTGTAAATGATAACCTTAACGATCTCGCATTTGAAAAAACTCTTAAGAAGAGTATAGCCTCTAAAGGAATGCTTAACCCTATTCTTGTTTGTACTGATAAAGACTTTAAACAAACAGATATAAGTAACTTCGAGCGAAGACCAGTGCCTGAAGACATTAAAGAGAAGTACAGATGTCTAACAGGAAACAACAGATATAAGTTCGCTTTAGAAAATAACTATACTCACATAGAATGCCACATCGTTAAAACTTATGATGAAGTTAAAAGAGCACATCATAAAACTCAAATAGAACCTAGAAAGATGTAATATGACTACGTATGTTTCTTTAACAAACGAGTTACTCAGAAGACTAAACGAGGTTCCTCTTGATATAGCAGGGGATGGTTTTGATACTGTACGTAATGTCCAAGCTGCTGCTAAAGATGCTATCAATAATAGCCTTAGAGAAATATACCAAGTAGGTATGGAGTGGCCTTTCCTTAAGACTACTTACACTCAGGCTCTTACTGCTGGTACAAACGAGTATAGTTTTCCTTCTGACTTCTCCCGTGTTGACTGGGAGACTTTCTACATTAAAAAACTAAGCTCTGAGAATAACACTCCTCAACTTCTTAGAGTAATTCCTTATGAAGAATATTTAAAGAGTTATAGACCGCAAGACGATGGAGGGGGTCAAGCGACTCCTACTTTAGTTTATCAAACCTTCGGGGAAAGCTTTGGGGTAACTCCTACTCCAAACGCAGCTTACGAGATTGAGTATGTCTACTGGAGCATTCCTGCCTCACTTAATCTCTATAATGATAACTGTGTTATTCCTGAACGGTTTAATCATGTTATTATTGATGGGGCTATGGCTTACATGATGACCTTCCGTAGCAATGAGCAATCTGCTGCAATGCACCAGCAGAAGTTCGAGCAAGGAATTAGACATATGAAGCGTATCCTATTTGATGATGAATTACGTTTGAGATCTATCGTAGTTGAAAGACGCTAATGGATAATTTAAGAACTCACCTTACAGTTTGTCAGGGTGGACTTATAACAAATACTGATCCGCTTACTCACGCATCTGCTTTAGGTGGCAGTGCTTTGCGTATGATCAACTACGAACCATCTCTTTCAGGTGGGTATAGACGCATTAGTGGGTTCCAGAATGACTACGGCACTGTACCTGGTACTGGCCCTGTCTTAGGTGTTCACATAAATGGTAACCTAGCAGATGGTGTTTTTGCTTGCAGAAAACCACTTTCTGGGTATAACTACTTGCACCAGTGGAATGCTACTACAGAGTCTTGGGATGCTGTAACATCTGTTGGTAATCCTGACATGACTGACGTAGACCGTGTGAGATTCACAAGCTACAACTGGTCAGAAGAAGTTCTTCTTATTACAGATGGTCAGAACCCAGCAGCTACTTATAACGGAACAACATATACTCAGATAACAGGTAGTACTGCCCCAACAGACCCTAAGTTTTCTGAAGAGTTTTCTTCTCACATATTCTTAGCAGGGGATAGCGCAGAGCCATTTAACTTGTACTTCAGTGCACCAGTTAATGCTACAGACTTCACACCAGCAAATGGCGCAGGGGTCATCAACGTAGGTTTTAAGATCACAGCAATCAAGAAGTTCCGTAACTCTCTATTTATCTTTGGTGCTAATAACATTAAGAAGCTTGTTGGAACAAGTATAGCAGACTTTACCTTAGAGAATGTTACAGCTAATTTGGGTTGCGTAGCTCCTGACTCTGTGGTAGAATTTGGTGGTGACCTACTATTCTTAGGACCAGATGGTATTCGTCCTATCTCAGGTACTGATAGAATTGGTGACATCGAGCTTGCCCCAGTGTCTAAAGAGATTCAAGACATCTTTGATAACTACTACTTATCTGAAACTATTACAGATATTAGTATTGTTGTTATTAGGAAGAAATCACAGTTTAGGTTCTTCTTTAAGAATGACTCTTCACTCTCATTGATTGGTGCTATCCGTAAGTCTCAGAATAAACAGAGTATCTTTGAGTATAGTCAGCTTATTGGTATTGAAGCTAACTGTGTTGCATCTGGTTACCTTGGTCAGTTCGAGCACGTAATACACGGTGATAACTCTGGTAAGGTATACCGCCAAGAACGTGGCACTAGCTTTGACGGGAATGATATCTTTAGTCTGTACCAGACACCTTACTTCTATATGGAAGATCCAGAGATAAGAAAGATTGTCCATAAGGTTGATACTTATCTTAAATCAGAAGGTAACACAGAAGTCTTTGTGGGTGTGTACTATGACTATGATGATGTATACTCCCTGAACCCTACATCTTATAGCTTCTCTACTGAAGGTGCAGCAGCCGTGTACGGTACAGCTATTTATGGGTCAGGTGATATCTTTGATGGTAACCCTTCCCCTAAGGCTTTAACAAACGTATCTGGTTCTGGTAAGTCGGTTTCAGTTAGCTACGTTACTAATAATACAAATGCAAGTCATACAATCCAAGCTATTGCTATGACGTATGGTTTGGCAGACAGGAGATAAACCGTGGCAGGTTATACAAGACAGTCTATAGCAGACATTATCCCTACCGCTACAGTACGTGCGGCCCCTCTTAACGCAGAGTACAATGCGATCCGTGATGCTTTCTCCGCATCTGGCGGTCACAAGCACGATGGCACTGCAGCAGAAGGTGATTATGTACCTCTGATCTCTGACTTAGATAACTATAACAAAGTAGTCATTGATAGCACTAACAACCGTGTTGGTGTATTCGTAGAAGTATCTGCTGCTGCTGTTGAGCAAGTACGTTTCCAAGATGGTGCAATTGTTCCTGTCACAACTAATGACATTGATCTTGGTACTTCTTCATTAAAGTTTAAAGACCTATACCTAGAAGGTACAGCTACTATCGGGAGTATATCCCTTGATGGTGGTACTATTGATGATACAGTAATTGGTGG
>Ga0181591_10001156_pt1 | contig 22322 bp, 19 predicted proteins | sample 071ome_33_FD_133757 | JGI IMG/M metagenome (GOLD analysis project Ga0181591, IMG submission 133757) | Coastal salt marsh microbial communities from the Groves Creek Marsh, Skidaway Island, Georgia - 071412AT metaG (megahit assembly) | ecosystem: Environmental > Aquatic > Marine > Intertidal...
GGCGATCCGGTTGGTCGCGATGTGGAAGTGCACTTCTCCCCGTATGACATGAGTCGATGCAAGGTGGTGGAGTGGGTGTGAAAATCCCTGAGCCTGCGTCGAGTTTCTCTACCCAAAGGAATAGAATTTCGCGCGGATTTGAGCGCAGTCCAGGTTCGGTTTTTTCGCTCCAAAATGAATCGGAGTGCGTTCCGATTTCTCTGTTCGGGTGGTAAAGATGAGTCCATTTTTCCAAAGAAAGATTTTGTCAATGTGACGACTCATGAACTGGTCGAGAGTTGGGTCCTGCGATGATGGGACCAACTTGACTTCGGTTTCATATGTTTCCTGTTTGTTGCTCAAATTTGTCAGAGAGGCCAGTCCGTTGGCGACCATGGTTCGCAAAGAGTTGGAGGCTTTAGTCGCGGGATTTTCAGGCTTTTCAGATTAGCCCTCGACACCACTATTGATAGGAACTGCCATCTTTTCCGGGAACGCTTTCCTCTCTTCCTCTGTAGGCGCGTCTCTCGGCGTTTGCACTGCCATGGGGAATTTCGCTTTCGGGTCTGTATCTCGGTGGACTTTTACCTTCCCGTATACTATGCCACACGCGAGGCGAAGCGTCACGATCGTCCAAGGATAATTCGCGGGTGAGAAGGTTATGGTAATTATAGCGTTAGAGTGGCCAACTATCACCTCATTCGTTTCAAGCCTTGGGCTGGCTCTGAGGTCGGGACGTGCAATTGGAAGATTGCGTTGCTTATCAGCAAGTCCGCGCTTGCCCCCGTGCTGATTTCTTGCGTAGATTCGGGCACTGATTCCGCATGGCACTGCTCGAAGTCAAAAATCTTAAAACCTACTTCCACACTCGCGACGGAATTGTCCGCGCGGTGGATGGCGTTTCATTCAACGTCGAAGCGGGACAGACGGTGGGAATCGTTGGGGAATCAGGTTCGGGAAAATCGGTAACCTGCTATTCCTTGCTGGGATTGATTCCTCAGCCTCCGGGACGAATCGAGGGCGGTGTTGCAAAATTTGGTGATCTAGATCTGCTTTCTCTTTCCGAGACAGAGCTTCGCTCGGTTCGCGGAAAGAGGATTGGCCTGATTTTTCAGGACCCAATGACTTCGCTGAATCCGTATTTGAAGATATCGACGCAACTGATCGAGCCTTTGCTGCTTCACACGGATGCTTCGAGAGCGGAGGCGTTGGAACGAGCCATCGCCGAACTCGACGCGGTCGGGATTCCTGATCCGCACAAGCGAATCAACAGCTATCCCCACGAGTTTTCCGGCGGGATGCGACAGCGGGTCATGATTGCGATGGCGCTGATTACGCGCCCGGAAATTCTTATTGCTGATGAGCCGACGACGGCACTGGATGTAACGATCCAGCGTCAGGTCCTGGATTTGATTAAAGAACGTCAGGAAGAGCTGGGGACGGCCGTGATTTTCATTACCCACGATCTCGCTGTGGTGTCGGAAGTCTGCGATTTCGTAAACGTCATGTATGCGGGACGCTTCGTGGAGCGCGCCTGCGTTGATACCCTTTTTACCAAGCCGCGTCACGCTTACACCCGTGCCCTGCAGCGATCCATTCCGGCGATGCAGACGAAGGGTGAGACCCTTTACACGATTTCTGGCTTGCCTCCGAATCTTTCGAATGACATTGCCGGATGCGCTTTTGCTCCTCGTTGCGAAAATGCAGAAAGCGATCCTCCCCATGCCGAGCATCGGCCCAACCTTGCCGAGGTCGAACCCGGACATTGGGTGCAGGATTGTCCCGGCTGTCTCGAAGCAGTAATCCAGTAACGAACCGCCTTTCACTTTTTACACGGCCAAGCCGAAATGCCTTATCTCGAACTCCAGGAACTGACGAAGCACTTTGTGAAAAAGGAAGGCTTCATTGTGAAGACACCGACTAAAGTTCGTGCGGTGGATGGCGTTTCCCTGTCGATTGAAAAAGGCGAAATCTTGGGACTCGTGGGAGAGAGCGGTTGCGGCAAATCGACCTTGTCCCGGCTCGTCATGCAATTGCTGGGGCCAACTTCAGGTAGCGTAGTAATAGAAGGCGAGCGGCTTGCTGATCTTCCTCCACATGAAATTCGCCGTCGAAGACGTGATTTTCAAATGATCTTCCAGGATCCATACGCCTCACTGAATCCGCGCATGACCGTGTTCAGCACGCTCGCGGAAGCGATTTTGACACGCCACTCGAACCTTGCTGAAGATCGCGGGCTTCTCGAAACTTCGGTTTCCCAATTGATGGAGCGAGTTGGACTGGATTCTCGCTACGTCCGGAAATATCCGCACGAGTTTTCCGGCGGTCAGCGTCAGCGCATCGCGATTGCACGAGCGCTTGGGCCTGAGCCAAAGTTGATTCTCGCTGACGAACCTGTTTCGGCGCTAGATGTTTCGATCCAGTCACAGATTCTGAATCTGCTTCGCCAATTGCGTGACGAACTCGATCTGACGATGATCTTTATTTCTCACGACCTTTCCGTGGTTCGCTATATCGCCGATCGTATTGCGGTGATGGATGAAGGAAAGATCGTTGAAGTAGGCGGCGCCGATCAGCTTTTTAAAGAGCCAAAATCGGAAACCGCGAAAACGCTCCTCGCTGCGATCCCGAAGATTGCGTATGGAGGTGCTTGAAAGCGAAATCACTGGCGAAACCAATTTACTCTCCTATGAAAAAACTCATCTTCCCCACCCTCGCCCCTTTCGTTTTCCTCACGGGCTGCATTGAAGAGCAAGTCACCGAAACGTCTGGGCCCGACTGGACGGTAGTTTACGACGGCAGCAATCTCGACGCGTGGGACTTTCCCGAAGGCAGTTGGGAAACCGACGAAGACGGTGCTTTGACCTGCAATATGCGGGAGGTCGAAGGGAAAGATGGAAAGAAGAAGCCACGAGGCATGGGCGATATCTGGCTGAAAGAGGAATATGCTGATTTTGAAATCTCGCTTTCCTACAAGCTCTCCGAAGGAGCCAATAGTGGCGTTTTCTATCGCGCCGATAAAGCAGACCATGTGCAAAATGGATTCGAAGTGCAGTTGATGGACAACGAGGGATTTCAGAAAACGCACGGAGAGAAGGAGCTTCGAAAGCAGAACGGAACATTCTACGATGCAGCCGATCCGCTTGCTGACCCCGCGAATCCTGTGGGGGAATGGGACACTCTGACCTTGAAGGCAGTCGGACCGAATATCGCTTGCCACATCAATGGGGTGAAGACCTTCGATGTCGATGTGAACGACTGGACGGAAGTGGGTAAAAATCCCGACGGAACGACCAACAAGTTCAAGAAGGCGATCAAGGACAAGCCGAGAAGTGGATTTATTGGGCTCCAGAATCACGGGCAGGTGGTCTGGTTCAAGAACGTGAAGATTCGGCGACTCTGAAATTCATCGCTTATTCCTTTGAATCTGACTTCATCCAGGGCAGTACCAATCGCGCAGCCCATGATGCCACGGTAAAAATCCCATCCAGATACTGCGTGCTGGCAGCTCCCATGACGCGCTCGACACCGACTCTTTCGTCGAGATTGCGGAAGGCTTTGATTTCTGAGAGCTGCTTTTTGACCCGCTCACCGGCGTCGAGTTCGGTGGGAATGGTTGTCAGGTTCCAAAAAGCGATCAGCGACCAGAACAGAAGAATCAGAGGGAAAAGGGTTTTCGAACTGACGACCATCGTCACAGCGGCAACGACGAGCAAAGGAATGCTGAGGTAAACGGTCCATCGGATCGCTGTTGTGCGCCAAAGGACAGGGCGGTGTCCTTCGTGATGTTGGATCGCTTTTCCAGCCTGCTGAGCAGCGAGTGCAAGCGAAGGGAAATTGATACCGTCGTAGTGATGCGGAGCCAGCGAGACTCGCTTTTTCTCTGGTGCGTAGAAATCTTCTAGCACACCTCGTCCTTTCACGACCGAGACGTCCTCGATTCCATAGTTTTTCAAAATCCGTTCCACCAATTCTGCCCCGGTGATTTTTGAAGGCAAAGTGAATTCGACTTCCTGACCATAGATCTTCCGATAGCGGTTGCGTCCCCACAAAGTGAGGGCGAACGCGATGAAGAATGGCACGATAAAAAATTGCATGCAGTCGGATCATCGCACGATCCTCCCTAAGCGGCAACAGACACGCCTGCGGTCCGTGACTGCGCCAGTGACGGTGTGCGACGCGCTACTCCAGCGGAATCGCCTCTTCTTGGCCGTCCACTCTCAGTTCCCAGGTCTCGTAGTTCCAGCTGGAACTGCCCGATTCTTTGTTGCCTTTCACAAAGATTTTTCCTGTGCCCTTAGGGCCCGAAACTCCGATCTGGAAATCGACGGTGCCTTCGCCGTTGTTCAGGCTGATGTTTCCTTTGGGGGAAAACCCTGGCTCAATTGGCTCACCGAGAGCGGCAACCGCAGCAGGGCTGTTCTGTGCTGCTACAATCGAGTCTTTGTAAGGGGTATTGCTTTTCATTAATTTGGAAAAGCCAATGAATGCAGCTACTGCGCCGCAGATTCCAATAATCACAATCGCTGCGCACCCGCAGCCGATGACTTTGCCGATATTCGATTTTTGTTTCTGGGCTTCGCTCATGGTTTTAATGATGTCAGAAATCGGTATCGGAAACAATGTAATTTGCCGTTATCAAATCTGTAAGAAGTTGGATATAATAGGATTGTGTTGATTTGTTAATCCTGCAAGGTCAAAGGTTTAACGGGGTTAGGTGCAGGATGGGACGAATTAGAACCGCGACTTATGTGACAAGATTGCTACGGGCGGGGATTTGAAGATAGGGAGCGGTGCACTAATTTTTTGGCGGGTTCGGAAAATCCGGGTCCAAGTATCAAATCACTCTGAAACCAAATATTACATGAAGAAATCACTCGCCGTTATTGCTGCCGCTTCTCTTTTTGCAGGAGTCCATGCGGAAGACAAAATCGTTATCAAAGGATCCGACACACTGGGGGCCAAGATGGTTCCCCAGCTAACCGAAGCTTATAAAGCAGCCGGGAACAAAGTTACGTTCGAAATTGCCGCAGAGGGCTCCTCTACGGCTTTCACTCACCTCCAGGCTTCTCCGGCGGATGTGGGCATGTCGAGTCGGAACATCAAGGACTCCGAGACGGAGGCTTTTACCGCCAAGGGTATGGAAATCCAAGGCTGGACTGCTGCTTATGACATGATCGGTGTGATCGTGAATGAGAAGAGCAGCGTCGAAGAACTTACCACCGAGCAGATTGAAGGCATCTTCACCGGAGACATCACTGACTGGTCTGAGGTTGGCGGGGACGCGGGTCCGATCTCTGTCTACACCCGCAACACCTCATCCGGAACCTACAAGTCCTTCCAGGAGATGGCGATGAACAAGCGCGACTACGGCTCCGATACTCAGAAGATGGCTGGCAATACTCAGATCGCTGACGAGGTTTCTAAAAATGCCAACGGAATAGGCTACGTCGGTCTTGCCTACACCGAGGCAGATGGCATCAAGGCTGTAGAAGTCGATGGCGTAAAGCTGAAGCCCAAGAACGCGAAGGAGTATCCCATTGCTCGATCCCTTCACTACTACACGGTAAAAGGTAAGCTTTCCGATGCTGCAGCCAAGTTCCTCGCCTGGGCGACGAGCGATGACAAGGCAAAGGAAATCGTTGAGCGTGTTGGGTTCATTCCTGCTGACTGAGGTCTGTTTCGTGGTGCTGAGAATAAAATTTTCACAAACGCCCTAATTAAGAGAGTCCGACAAAATTGCCGGGCTTTTTTGGGTTTGTAGTAGTGCCTCTGTGACTGAATTGTCACGCAAGAAAAGAGGACAATTCCTGAGCTTACCACTCCCTTAGGAGATTGGTAAAAACTCCGATTACGAAACGCTCCTTCCACCTCTTTGATGAGTAATTCCGGTAACCAGTATTCACCCGCTCCGTCTGCTGACGGGGAGAAGGTTTTCAAGGGCCGTGGAATCCAGATTTTTGGGATGGGGTTGCAGGATGTGATTCGAGTCTTCTTCAGCGGAAACGCAAGTCTCGCCGTCATTATTCTGATTCTGATCTGCTTCTTCCTCGCGAAAGAGGCCTTTCTCTTTTTTCCAGACCATCATAAGGACCTCAAGAGCTACCGCGAGTCTGGGCAGGAATTTGTGGGATTCATCAGCGAAGAGGTCAAAGCGCACACGGATCTCTACAGCGTTGCCAATATCGCCTACTACGCTGAGGTGAATCGTACTTCGCGGGAGGAAGATACCATTCTTCGTGCCTACCGAACAGTTCTAGCCAACGTCGAAAACCGATCTTCAAAGACCTGGAAGCGACTCGAGCGGGAACTCGATTCTCTCGAAGATATCGTCGACGATCTGGAGGATCTTGATGAGGAGAAAGAGGAGGACCAAGCCGAGTTTGCGAAGCTGACGAAGGAGAAAAATCGACTGGAGGCTGTCATCGAACCGCTTCGCGAAAAGTTGGGCAATGAGGTGAACACTATCATCGATTGGGATGAGATCTGGAATTTTGGTGTCGGCGCAGACGAGCCTGTCGAAGAGGATAAGGAAAAGATTCGGGAGGCAGTTCTTTTCGAGGCGTATCCGGATGCGGAAGATGACCACCCATTTATCGAAGAGACGAAGAAAATCTCGAGAGAGAAAAAAGCCGCCGCCGCCCAGCAACTGGTCTCCTACAGGGAAACAACTAAAGCGATGCAGGCTGCGGTCCGCCCGCTGAAAAATCTGGAAAGGGAACTCAAAGAGCCTGCGGAGGACAACAAGAAAGAGATAACCAGTTTTTCTACGGCTCCGCAACGACGAGACGCTTGGCTGAAAGGGGCTGAGGTAACCGATGATCCTGACGAGAAAGCGAGAATGCGGGCGAAGGCCGAGGAGGTGGTAATCGAGGGACCCGAATACGCAAAGATCAATCAGGTGTTTTATGACTCCGTTGCTAGGCAGGCCGCCATCGCGGCACCGCTGGAAGTCGAGATGAAGAAACTCTTCGATCAGTTGCCGAATCCCGCAGAGGTCGAGACCAAGAGTGCGAAAGAGAATTTGAAACGAGCGACCGTTTTCTATGATCGATTTGAAGCGCAAATGGCTTTCAATCAAAAGCAAATCAAAGAGTGGCGACACGACAAACCTATTTCCGTTCCCGAGTCCGTCTCAGCTTTCCTGTTTGGCAGGGATTGGACAACCAACAGTTCGTGGCATGATTTCTACGGGCTTCTGCCGCTCTTTACCGGATCATTGTTGATATCGATGATCGCGCTGGCAGTGGCGGTTCCGTTTTCCATCGCGGCGGCGGTTTATGTGAATCAACTCGCTTCTTCTCGGGAGCAAAGCCTCGTCAAACCGGCGATTGAGTTTATCGGCGCGATTCCATCGGTGGTTTTGGGATTTTTCGGAATTCTCGTGTTTGGAGAAGCTTTGCGAAACCTGAGCCAGCTGGAGTGGTTGCAATGGTTTCCCGGATTTCCCATGGCAGAGCGACTTACAATCCTGAACGCAGGACTGCTTCTTGCTTTCATGGCCGCGCCGACAATTTTCACGCTTACGGAAGACGCGCTGAATAACGTGCCCCAGGCTTTCACGGAGAACTCCCTCGCAATGGGAGCTACGAAACTGCAGACGGTTTTCCGGGTTGTCGTTCCCACTTCTCTCTCGGGAATTATCGCAGCGGTGTTGCTCGGATTTGGGCGAATCATTGGAGAAACGATGGTGGTTCTGCTGGTCGCCGGAAACAAAATCAAGATTCCGGATTTTACAGAGGGGCTCGGCGTAGTGACGCAGCCCGCCCACACCATGACGGGAATAATCGCGCAGGAATTAGGCGAAGTGGATTCCGGATCGCTGCATTGGCGAGCGCTTTTCATGGTGGGAATGGTGCTTTTCGTAATTTCCCTTCTCGTGAATTTCACTGCACAAAAAGTGCTCAAAAAATTTCAGCGAATCTGATCTCACCATGGCCGTTCCCGCTACAGAACCTCCTTTTGCAGACACTGCTGACGCGGCAGAGAATCCGCTCTATGCGAAGCGCTCGGGGCTGAAGAGGCGCGATCAAGTGGTATCGACTGTGTTGGCAATTGCTACCTACGCGATTCTTGCCTGCGCTGCTTTCATCTTTCTCGATATTATTCGAAAAGGTGCCCCGGTGGTATTCGAGTCGAGTTTCCCATTTGTGAACACGGAGTTTTTCACGAAGAGCCCGGAATCACTCATCACTTTCGAGATCGAGGACGGAAGCTATTTCGAGATGGGGTCCTCTGATTTTTACGAGTGGAAGAGCGAAAATCCTGATACGCGAATTGTCGAAGAACACGCCCATCCTTATTCGGGCGGAGGTATTCTCGGGCCGCTTGTCGGAACCGTGTTGCTCACGGGAATTTGCATTGTTGTTGCGCTGTTCATTGGCTTGGCGACTGCCATTTTTCTGAATGAGTATTCCTCCAAAGGAAAGTTCATGGACACGATCCGGCTGGCGATCATGAATTTGGCCGGAGTTCCGTCGATTGTATTCGGACTATTTGGACTGGGGCTGTTCTGCCTCGTGGCACCCGTGATCACCGATGTGCCGCAGGAACGCGCTTTGTTCACCATTCCGATCCTGTTCACCGATAGCTATCTTTCCTTCGAGGGTTGGGGCACCTGTATGCTCGCTGGAGGCTTCACCCTTGCGGTCATGATTTTGCCTGTGATCATTGCGGCTTGTGAGGAATCTCTGAAAGCGATTCCGATGGGGTTCCGGGAGGCGTCGCTCGCTCTCGGGGCTACGAAGTGGCAGTCGATTTCCAAGTCGGTTTTGCCATATGCTTTTCCGGGAATGCTGACGGCCTCGATCCTCGGCATCACTCGCGTTGCCGGAGAAACGGCCCCAATCATGTTTACGGCAGCACTGGCCCATAAGGACAAGTTGCCATGGCAGGATATTCCCGTGAACGAAGAGGCTAATTTCCTGGCTCAATCCGGAGAATGGACTGGCGGCTTTCTTTCTCAGTCAGTACAGGCAATGCCCTATCACATCTATACCGTGGCTGCCCGGATCCCGCAGAACGAGTGGACGCGTCCGATGCAATACGGCTCAGTTTTTGTTTTTATGGTGGTGGTGATGCTTTTCGCAGCGCTTTCCATATACCTTCGAATTCACTACCGAAAGAAGGTGAAATGGTGAAGAACTGTTTTCAGCAATTGATGCGGAATCAGCCAAAAGCAAAGCCTTGTTTTCCTATCAGAATTTTGACAATTTACCTATGAACACAATTATGTCGGACCAAGAAAGTGAGGGGACCCTGTCTCCCGAATACAGCTCCGTGTCTAGTTCTGCGCAGCAACCAGATACCGATAATGTCGTCATCGAAATTGATGATGTGAACTTCGCGTATGTCAAAGGGACGGATGTGCTTCGCGATATCACGATGGATATTCGCAAGGGGGAGGTAACGGCTCTGATTGGTCCTTCAGGTTGCGGAAAGTCGACTCTTCTTCGCTGTATCAACCGAATGAATGACCTCATTCCGACCGCGAAAATGACAAAGGGCGAGATTCGCATTCTCGATACCGATATCTACGATCCAAAAGTCGATCCGATTGAGCTTCGCAAGCATGTCGGGATGGTGTTTCAGAAATACAATCCATTTCCCAAGAGCATTTATGAGAACGTGGCCTTTGGCCTGCGAATTCAGGGAATCAAGAAAAAGTCCGTTCTCGATGAAGCTGTCGAGCGCAGTCTGAAACTTGCAGGGTTGTGGGAAGAGGTGAAAGACAGGCTAGATGCCAGCGGCCTCGGGCTTTCCGGCGGACAGCAGCAGCGTCTTTGTATTGCCCGAACTGTTGCAGTGGAGCCGAAAATTATCCTGATGGATGAGCCCTGTTCGGCGCTGGATCCGATTTCGACGACGATCATTGAGGAGCTTATTAGGCAGCTGAAAGAGGAGTTCACGATTGTGATCGTGACTCACAACATGCAGCAGGCGACACGCATTTCCGACAAGACCGCATACTTCTTTCTCGGGGAATTGATCGAGATGGATGAGACCATCAAGATCTTTAACAGTCCTTCTTGCAAGGAAACCGAAGATTATATCTCGGGCCGCTTCGGTTAGTGGGAAAAGCCGTCTTCGCCAGGAAAATCGGTAATAGAAGCCACTCTTACACCCCGAGCTCGGCCTTTCACCTTGTGCACGCCGAGCGCCTTGGTGAAACGCTTTTTGTCTGGAATGAGCTTGGCAAAATCTTCGGTTACAAGCACAGGCACTTGAAGCTTTCTTGTGAGGCTTTCGAGCCGGAAAGTGAGATTCACGGGGTCGCCAACCAGAGTAAACTCACCGTGGCTCATGCCACCGTAGGCGACTTTGCCGGAATGGAGAGCGACGCCGATTTTAAAATCAAGATCAGAACCGGCAAAGACTTCCGGATGGTTGTTGGCGATGCGATTACAGCTGGCGAATAGTTCCTTTGCGGCACGCAGAGAGGCTGCGACCGTGTTTTCATCAACTGTGGTCCAGTAAGCAAGGACACAGTCGCCGATGAACTTGTCGACCGTCCCGCCCTCATTCGCGAGAATCTGTTCGCAATTGGAATACCAGCTCCCCATGATTTGGGCGAGGCTGTTTGCTTCGATTTTTTCTGAAAGAGCAGTGAATCCAATAATATCGCTGACAAGAATGATGACGGCAGTGGATCGAATCAGCGCGGTCGTCGTCCCGCCCATTGTCTCAAGTGCGGCGGCGTCGCCTTCTTCTCCGACCTGCTCAAATTCGAATTCGTGATCGGCCAGGCTAACGACATCACCTGTCTTCAGCTTGCGTGCTGTTGTGACACGCCCACCATTTAGATAGCTGCCGTTGAAACTTCCCAGGTCAAATAGATAGAACCCACCTTCCTGCTTTCTGACCATGGCATGACACTTTGAGACACGCGGGTCTGCGACGTGGACCTGACATTCGGAACTGCGACCTATCATGGTCACATTTCCGAGCTCAAAGGACTCGCCGGTGTCGGAACGTTGGAATTTACCTTTCACGGGTACAGGAAATGAAATTGAGCAGAAAACAGCAAGCGGTAAAACTCAGGGAAGACCTTTTACGATCGTCTCGGAATAGCGAAATTCACCTGTCAGAGCATCGTAAAACTGGAAAACAACCTGTGGGTGAGGAAAGGCATACCAGCGCTCGCCATCTCTCTCGACGGGATTGTTAAAGACATTTTTGATTCGAACGACGCAAAAGTGGGGGAAAGTTCGGTTCGCGCGGGGGATGTCTTCCATCGCGTAGCTTGACCAGCGGATCTCGCATTCGCGGGGGCCATATTTAAATTTCCCGTTGATCGGGCGACCGCCTTCATCCTTCATCGGAGCATGGTTGATCGAGTTGTGAGGTCCGCTCGCAAACTCGAAAACATTGTCCGTGATCCGAATCGCGAAGGAGTTGTGAAGGTCACCTGTGAGGACAAACACGGGTTGGTCGAGTTTGTCACAATGCTCAATGAGTTCCTCGCGCTCTTCGAGGAATACCGTCCAGGCATCATCTTTCTTGATGGTGAGCTGCTTGTCGGCTCCGCCGCCACTGCCAACGTGTGGAACCATGAAGTTAACTGAGCTGACTACAAAAATGAAATCTGCCTCGCTCGTGGAAATGCCATCCTTGAGCCAGTTGAACTGCTGTTTGCCCAGCATCGAAGCACCTGGTTTGGTTGGGTTGTCGACGTCATGGAGATCGCGGTGAGAGCGGGTATCGAGAATGAAGAAGTCGCAGTTCGATACCGTGAATTTCCCGTAGCAACGTCGACCGATGGAGTAGCTCTGCTTACCAGTCGCTTTTGCGGCGGGAGAAATGCGAACCTCAGTCGGGCTGACCACCTCAAGGATCTCGTAGACGGCGGAGTTCGGATCGCCAGTTTCGGAATCGAGCGCCGCGTCTTTTACTCCCGCGGTTTCCGTTCCCCAGTGCACGTGCAAGTTCGCCATGTCCTCGAGCGAGAGCTTGGTGAAGTCGGCCTCGGGATCGGTGAGGATGCCGCTGCCTTCTTCGAAAGACCCGGTTCCGAACCAGGCTGGTTTGTCGTGGGCGACGGGGTTTGCCCAGGCGAGATAGTCAAACCACGCTTTCGTTGCAGTGTCTCGGAATACGGCGCGGCGATTTACATAGCCGGTTTCGCCTGTGCCGTAGATGTCGTTAAGAAGTTCGTGATCATCGGCGGTGTAAAAGGTCGGGATATGGCGATGCCACTCACTGAGATTGCGACCGCGCTCCAGGTAGATTTTGTAATTTTCCCACACACCCGTGATAGAGGGAGCTTTCTGTACCGTGCGAGGCGCTTCGTCCATGCCATCGAGTCCGACCTGGTGGAGCCAGTCTTTGGCCAGGTATTCACGGCGGTCTTCGTAGAGCCAGTCGCCGTTGAGGATCGCGAAGTGCACCTTTTCCCGCCATTCGCTGTTGAGAACATCGTAGACGGGGAGGTGAGGACCAGCACTATCTCCTCCACCTCGCTGGTTGTTGCCGCAGGCAAATTCGAAACTGAAATTGAAGAGGCCTTTGGGATTCGTTTCCGCATTTTGAAACTTCTTCGGATCCGGCATTGTCACAAAAGAACCCGAAAGCTGGTGATCTTCGATCCGGTAGTAGTAGCGAGTGTTGGATTCGAGGCCATCGATCGCGACGAGTCCGGTGTTATCATTTTCCAGGGATGTCTCAAGTGGTGGCGCCACTTTGTCGAGATTGTCCTCGTCTTTCCCGTAGAAAATGGTGACCTTTCCCGCATTGTTGGTCCGCGCCCAGATCGTCATGGAGTCGGTCGTAGGTCGCCCCAGAATCGGTCCGTGAGTGACGCGAATGGGGGTCGGTTCGCCATCTTGAGCGATCAAAGCGGCTGATATGAAAAGTAGGGCGACAGTAAGAAGAAGCTTGCGGCAATTCATGTTTGGCGGATGAAATAGTGTTTATACTCTGACTTCATGGCCAACGCACGCCCAAACATTATTTTCATCATCACGGATCAGCAGCGTTTCGATACGATTTCTGCGCTCGGATATCCACATATGGATACGCCGAATCTGGATCGACTAGTGAACGAGGGGGTGAGTTTTTCGCAATGCCACATCACGGCACCGAGTTGTGCCCCATCGCGAGCGAGTCTTTTCACCGGGCAATACCCGCACACGACCGGAATCCTGAAAAACGCGGATGAGTGGACACGCAGCTGGGTTGAGGACCTCAGTGAGAGCGGATACACCAGCATTAACTTGGGGAAGATGCACACTTGGCCCTTCACGACTCCCTGCGGATTTCATCAGCGCTACGTCGTGGAAAACAAAGATCGCTATCTTGAAGGACGTTATTTTTTCGACGAATGGGACAAGGCCCTCGCTGCACGCGGCCTTGTGAAACAGCAGCGCGAATTGTACCGCGAGCGAGATGACTATGACGAGGCGATTGGCAGCTTTACCTGGGATATCGACGCCGATATGCAGTCGGACAACTTTGTCGGAGGATTAGCCAAATGGTGGACGGATACCTATCCGCCGACAGAGCCGCTTTTCCTACAAATTGGCTTCCCCGGGCCGCACCCGCCCTACGATCCCACGCCGGAGGCTCTTGAGCCGTATCGCGATCGAGAGATTCCTCTCGATCCGCTGGAGGATAGCGATCTGTCAGGACAGCCGAAGGCCTACCAGGGAATGCGGGTTCACAACAATGAAGTGGATCATGATTCAGTTGTCTTGCCGCTTTCCCCCACGGAGGAGCAGCGGCTGAACCAGCGGCAGCATTACTGCGCGAACGTCTCCATGATTGACGAGCAGGTCGGGCAGATCATGGATTCGCTCGAGAAAAACGGGTATCTCGAAAACTCGATCCTTATCTTCACGAGCGATCACGGCGACTGCTTAACGGATCATGGGCATTCCCAGAAATGGACGATGTACGAGCAGGTCATGCGAGTTCCGATGATTGTTTGGGCGTCGGATGGACGCTTTGGAAAAGGGCGGACGGTCGAAGAAAAAGTGAGCCTCTTCGACATTGGCCCAACCATTCTCGAACTCGCCGGATGTGAAGTGCCTGAGCATTTTTCTGCTGAGTCCTTGGTTCCCGCGTTGGAGGAGAAAGAGGAATGGAAAGGTCGCGACTACGTTTTTGCTGAGCATCCGCGAGATGGAAATTTCACCACCGCTGACTACCAGATCATGGTTCGTTCGGACTGTTGGAAACTCGTTGAGATCTATGGGTCGGACGATGCCGAAGGTGGTAATGAAGGCATGCTTTTCGATTTGGAAAACGATCCGCGTGAGGTCGTGAACCTCTGGAGCGATCCTGAGCATTTTGAGGTGCGAACGGAGCTTCGCGAGGTATTGCTCCAATGGCGAATTGAAACGGGCAGTTGTGCTTCGAAGACCTTTGCTGATCGGAGGTAGGAATGGAAAAATTCCTACCCTGGTGGATAGCAGCAGCTCTCATGATTTCGGTCGGGGTGTATTTTTTGCTCACAGTGGGTACGACCCTCTTGTTGCCGAAAGAGTGGGATGCAGTCAAAGTGGGGATGACTCAAGAAAAAGTTCGGAATATCTTTCCTGAGCTGATTACCGAGTATAATACGAGCCCCGCTCTTGAAGATTCGCATGTGACGAGTCTGCGTCTCGGTCTCCGAGCATGGGCCATTTGCGTAAACTACGAGGACGGACGCGTCAGATTTGTGGAAAAATCCTGCGTCGACCCTCACCACAGTTGGCTCTGGAGCTTTCAAGCGTACCTCAGAGATTATCTCTGATCATTTCAGCGACCGCGTGGTCCGCTGGGGAGCCTGTTTCGATGAGGGAATTTGCGAAGCTTTCCCGATATTCCCGGCTCTTGTTTTGATTCAGCTTGAAGGAGGCGTCTACCTTTTCTGGAGTGATCGAAAAAACGACAATGGCGGAGAAAAGTTGCTGGCATCGCTCGTCGTCGCTAGGTAACTGCCAGAGGGGCTTTGTGGGTCCGTTTTGCGCTGCCAAATCATTGAGAAACCGCAGGATCCGCTCCTCTTCCCGAATCACACTCGGATCTTCGATTCTGTAGTGAGCAGGAGTGTAGATGTTCTTTCCCAATCGCGTCATTTGTGTAGGATAGCACCTGTTTTCTGAATCCTCACATGTCCGAAATCCGGAATCCTCCCACTTCGCCCAAGGAAATTGTCAGCTCTCTAGGGCCGGGCCTCATCCTTGCTGCATCCATTGTTGGATCGGGCGAGCTTGTTGCGACAACGAGAACGGGAGCGGAGGCGGGGTTTTCCTTGCTCTGGCTGATTCTGCTCGGCTGCGTCATTAAGGTCTTCACCCAAATTGAGATCTGCAGGCATTGCATCACTCACGGTGAAACGACGGTGACCGCACTTCATCGGATTCCGGGAGTGGGTAAATTTATCGCCTGGTTTTGGCTGATCACTTTTCTAACCGGACTTGGCCAACTCGGAGGGATTGTCGGTGGTGTCGGTCAGGCGGTTGCAATTTTTCTCCCCGTCGCCGGAGAACAATCAGCGTTGTTTTGGGCGGGGATGATCACCCTTGTCACTGTTGTGATGCTTCTACGGGGCAGTTTCCGGTTTATCCAGATTTTCTGCACGGCATTGGTCGCGTCTTTTACTTTTCTCACGTTGGGAAATCTGTTTGCACTCCAGACCCAGCCGGATTGGGCAATCGTTTCCGCGGATATTCGGGCAGGGTTTTCCTTTGGGTTGGGCGATTCGCCAGCCGCCCTTCTCACCGCACTCGCCGCGTTCGGGATCATTGGGATTGGCGCCGCTGAACTCGTGGCATATCCCTACTGGTGTTTGGAAAAGGGATACGGGAAATGGATCGGTCCGAAAGAAGAGGGCGATTCCTGGGCCACCCGTGCCCGAGGATGGATTCGAGTTTTGCAGTGGGACGCCTGGGGATCGATGATCGTCTATACGCTCAGCACAGCTGCCTTTTACCTGCTTGGAGCAGCTGTGCTTCATGAGATGGGACTCGTCCCGGCAGGATCAGAAATGATCGGGACTCTGGCTGAGATTTACGGTCCCGTCTTCGGCAGTGCCGGAAAAATCATCCTGCTTGTTGGTGCATTTGCGGTTTTGTTTTCGACCTTTTTCGTTTCGAACGCAACGAAAGCGCGGCTCATGACAGACGCCCTTCATGTCTTTCGGATTCGCCCGCTTGTAAATGATTCCGCCCGTTCCCGGTCCGTGCGGTTCTTCAGCGTCGCGTTTCCTATTGTTTGCTTCGTCGTCTATGCGATGTTCCCGAAGCCGGTGACGCTCATTCTTATCTCGGGGCTGATGCAGGCGCTCCTGCTCCCCATGCTCGGAGTTGCTGCCCTGTGGTTTCGTCACCGAACAATCGATCCGGCACTGAAACCCGGGGGGCTCTGGGATATTTTGTTACTGCTCTCCGTGCTCGCCTTTTTTGTCGTCGGAATCACGATCGCGTGGAACAAGGGCGCAGAATTGCTAGGTGGATGAAAAATTTGAGGAGGTAATCTTCTCTCGCACGGAAATGAATTCCGTTTATGTTCCTGACGAAACAAACCGGAGATGATCGCTGGGGCCCTCGGGTCTCAGAGGAAAGTCCGGACACCACACGGCAGCATGCCCGGTGAAAGCCGGGGCGCCTTGTTGTAATGGCAGGGTGACGGATAGTGTCGCAGAAAATATACCGCCCGTTCTTCGCCCTACGGGCTACGAATAACAGGCCTTCTTCAAAATTGGGAGGGGGGATGCTCTTCGTGGCTCGTAGCGCGAAGAACGGGTAAGGGTGAAATGGCGAGGTAAAAGCTCACCGCACTTCGGGTGACCGCAGTGGCAGGACAAACCCCTTGTGGTGCAAGACAGAACAGGGAAAACGGGCAGCCGGTCCGGCTCTGCGGCTTCGGCCAAAGAATAATCCCGGGTAATAGTCGCATTCCGCTTCGGCGGGGAGCGGGCGCGCAAGCTCCCGTCTAGATAAATGATCGTCCGGCTCTCCTCGGAGAGGCGAACAGAATCTGGCTTACGGTGGTTTGTTTCACTTTTTGCATCCCTCAACTCGACTTTCTCGAGAAGGGGGACATTGCCTTGGGCTCGCTTTTTGGTGAATGCTAGACAGGGGATTTGGGCATCTATGGAAGGGAAAATCCGTTTCCGGCGTAATCATGTCGCAATCTCTCTTGCGAAAGTGGTCGGTCTGTTCGAAGAAGGTCGTAGAAACGAAATGCGAACAGCTGACTCGGAAAGCTCCTCTTCTTTTTTCGGATGGATGCGCCGTCTCTGGCACATCTTTCCGTCTTTGGCGGCGTGTTCCTTTCTGTCCTTAGGCTGCACTCCGGAGGTCTATCACACGCGTGCCGACGCCGAGACCTACTCAGCCCTCTATCAAAAGACTCCGGGCGTGGGAAACGTGGAACCGGCGGATGTCGACATCGCACTTCCCGACTCACTCGATTTGTCGAGCCTTCCCAAAACCGGGGGAGGGGAATCGTTTCTCGGAGCGATGGCTCGTTACGAGCGTGGAGCGAAAGTGCTCCCACTCGATGAAGCACTCGATACCGGGATTACTTACGGTCGGGAATACCTGGGCAAGAAAGAAGAGGTCTTTCTCTCCGCTCTTGATCTGACACTGGCTCGCTACCGACTGGCTCCGATCTTTCGTGGTAGCGAGCGTGTGGCCTGGGCTTCGGACACAAGAACGGCACAAGTGCAGCAGGGGGTGAGCGATCTTGTTTCAACCAACACATTTGCGCGCACCGAAAGCGCGGGTTTCAACTGGCTTTACCGCACCGGCGCGAGAATTTCCGCTGATTTTACGCGCGACTTCCTTCGTTTTACAACCGGAAATAGTTCGGTGAATCAGAGCAACCTTGCCGTTTCCATAGTGCAGCCACTTCTCGAAGGGGGCGGGACAACGGTGACCTTGGAAGCCCTGACGCAAGAGGAGCGCGATTTGCTCTATGATCTCCGCAGCTTTGCTGATTTTCGCCGCGGTTACATTGTTAATTTGGTCACCGAATACTACGGAGTACTGCAGGCGAGAGACCAAGTGAAAAACAACTTCGTCGCCTACCAGGGATTTCTGAAAAGTGTGGATCAGGAGGAGGCCTTTGCGGAGGAGGGGCGAGCAACCAAGACAGAAGTCGGGCGCTTGCGTCAGGCAGCGTTGCAGTCGAAAAGCCGGTGGATTAACTCGATTCGAAACTATCAGAATGCATTGGATAATTTTAAGATCACGGTCGGAGCACCGGTGGATGAGAGCATCATTCTTGATGACAAAGAGTTGATGCAACTCCGTATCGAGGCCCCGGACATTTCCCGAGACGAGGCCGTTCAGATTGCGCTGGTCACTCGACCGGATCTCGCCACTTCGGCGGATCGGGTAGCCGATGCGGAGCGTCAGATCAAAGTCGCGAAAAACGGTCTTCTCCCCGGCCTCGATATTTCCTTGGACTACCGCACGGTGAGTGATCCGGGGAATACCACTCCGGCGATCAACTGGGATCGTCGACGCTGGGAAGGTGCCGTCGATCTTGATTTGCCGCTCGATCGCAAAGCGGAACGGAATATCTACCGCGCGAGCCTGGTATTCTTCGACCGGGCCAAGCGAGCCGATGAGCTGGCGAGAGATCGGGCAAAACTGGATATCAATGATGGATTCCGAGCGATTGAACAAGCCAAGAGCAATTTCGAGGTCGCGGAACAGCAGGTTACTCTTGCTGAGAGCCGGGTAGAAGAGCAGGAATTACGGCAGGAACTTGGCCAGGGTGATGCTCAGGACCTCGTGGATGCTCGTATTGATTTGTTGAATGCACGAAATCAGAGAACTTCAACAGTTATTGACCATGCTTTAGCGCGGATGCGCCTTTGGAGGGATATGGGGATATTGTATGTTAGTGATGACGGTTCTTGGGTCAAGCGGCTAAAGAACGAGTCTCGCTGACTTATGAAAAAAACGGTTTTCACAATATTTGCGGTCGGCTTGATCGGGCTGGCGGTGTGGTCTCTTACGCGCGGAGGTGAAGCGAAAGGCTCTGCAGATGCCCTTCCTGTGGCTTCGGTGCAAAAAGGTGACATGGTGATTGATGTTCTGGAGGGTGGAAACATCCAGGCTCTGAATTATCTGGAATTCCGAAACGAGGTGAAGGCCAGCGCCGGTATCAAGATTCTCGAGATTATCGACGAGGGTTACATGGTCACCGAGGAAGATGTGGCGAATCAAAAAGTCCTTGTGCGCCTCAACACCTCGCAGTTGGAGGAAGAGATTGTCGATCATGACGTGGATTTCCAGCAGACCGAAGCAGCCTATGCTGAGGCAAAGCAAAATATCGAGATTGAGGAGAGTGAGGCTCTCAGCGACATCAAGGGAGCAAGGCAATTCCTTAGATTCGCCTTGCTCGACTTTCAAAAGTTTGTCGGTGCTGATGCTGCTGAAAAGGTCCTGAAAAAGCTCAAGCTTCCCTACGACAATGATACGCTCGAAAAATACGAAGCAACGGCGACGGCTCTTATTGTTAAGGCGTTTGATTCCAAGAAACTCGCAGAAAGTGCGAAGAGTGATGAGAACCTCAACCCCTACAGTTTAGAGGCCGATAGTAGCCTTTCATCGAATGTGAACTTTGGAGAATTCTTGCAGAAAGAAATGCTCGGTGACGGTGAGGCGGAGCAAACGATTCGCCGGATGAAAGAGGAAGCGCAGGTTGCTGCATCGGAGCTTTCGGTGAAGGAAGAATCAGTTGCTGGTGCGAAGCGGCTTTTCGAGAAAGACTTCATCACCCGGCAGACTCTCGATAACGAGATGGTGACACTCGATAAAGCCGAGTTGGCTCTGCAGAGGTCGAAGACCGAGCTGGAACTTTTCCGCGACTATGAATTTCCAAAAGAAGCGGAAAAGATGCTTTCCAATTACGAAGAGGCCCTTCTCTCTCTGATCCGGACGAAACGAGAGGAAATGGCGAAGATGTCGCAGATTTATGCACGCTATCGCTCGGCGAAACGTCGCTACGATCTAGAATTGAAAAAGCGGGAAAATCTGGAAGAGCAAATCGCCAGCTGTGTGATTCGAGCGGAGTTGCCTGGTCTCGTTGCTTATGGTGGTGCGAAAGACAACTACTACACGTCACGTTACTACGAGGGGATTTCCGAGGGCGCTACCCTGAAAACTGGTCAACCGATCATCACAATTCCCGATATGTCGAAATTGGGCGTCGAGGTGAATATCCACGAATCCCATATCAAGAAAATCGAACTCGGTCAGAAAGTTTATATCACGGCCGAGTCGGTGCCGGATAAGACTCTCATCGGGAGGATTTCGAAAGTAGCTGTTCTTCCCGACTCCAACGCATCTCGCTACAACCCATCGCTGAAAGTTTATCCGGCGACGGTCGAGATCGAGGGAACCCACGAGTTTCTCAAGCCAGGCATGAGTGCCAAGGTGGAAATCATTGTGAAGGAACTTGAGTCGGTAAATTACGTTCCTGTGCAATCCGTTTTTGTTGAGGAAGACGAACATTTTGTTTTCCGGAAAACCGGAGGGAATTACGAGCGACTTCCCGTTACTGTGGGTTCTCACAATGATGAGTTCATCCAGGTTGTCGACGGACTCGCCCCCGGCGAAGAAGTCCTCTTGAAAATGCCTGACGACTACGAGCCGCCTCAGTTGGAAATCGCCACAAAAGCGACCAAAGAGAGAAAAGTTGAGGCTGGGATCGAGAAGGAGAAAACCGCTTTGACCAAGCGGGAAAAAACCGACAAAAATGCCTGAATCGGAGGCAGCGCTTGCGGCGAGCGCGCAGCAGCACGAACCGGTGTCGTCTTCGCAAAGCGGTGCAGACGACCCGGTCATCGAGCTTCGTGGTGTCGAAAAACACTACCAGATGGGATCCTTCGTCGTGAAGGCGCTTCGTGGGGTAGACCTCAAGATTTTCCCGGGCGATTACATGTCCATTCTCGGTCCATCGGGCTGCGGAAAGTCGACCATGTTGAACATTCTTGGCTGCCTCGATCAACCTAGCGTGGGGGAGTATTTGTTGGATGGCGTCGATGTCGCGCAACTGCCCGACGATCATCTCTCCAGCGTTCGAGGAAAGAAACTCGGTTTCATTTTTCAAAGCTACAACCTGATTCAGCAGCTCACCGTTCTCGAAAATATCGAGGTGCCGCTCTATTACCAAGGGCTTACCGAAAAAGAATCGCGCGAAATCTCGGTGCCTCTTGCTGAGAAAGTAGGCTTGGGGGCGCGTTTCGATCACAAGCCAACCGAGTTGTCGGGTGGTCAACAGCAGCGTGTTGCGATTGCGCGTGCGTTGGCAAATGATCCATCAGTAATTCTCGCAGATGAAGCCACCGGTAATCTCGATTCGAAATCCGGTGGGGATATTCTCGAGATTTTCGACCAACTCAATGCCGATGGAAAGACGCTCATCATGATTACGCACGATGAGACAATGGCTGACCGAACGTCGCGCGTTCTTCGCCTGAAGGATGGGGAAATCGCCTTCGATACCAATGTTCACGGCAGATGAGTTTTGCTTCAGTGATCAGCGGTTCGATTCGCGAGCTCTCCTTTTTTCGACTTCGTCGATCTGTGGTTCTGGGGATCAAGAGTCTTTGGATGCACAAGTTGCGTTCGTTTTTGACGGCGCTGGGAATCGTTTTCGGCGTCGCCTCGGTGATTTCCATGCTCGCGATCGGCGAGGGGGCCAGCTTTGAAGCTCAGCAGCAGATCAAGGATCTGGGCAGTCAGAATATCATTCTCGAATCCGTTAAACCGAGCAATACAACAACCGCAGGGGAGCAAGAGAGATCGCTCATCCTCGAATACGGTCTCACCTACAAGGATATCTCGCAGATTCAGGCAACCGTGCCGGGTGTCGAAGTTACGATTCCCTCTCGGCAGGTTAAAGATTTCCTCTGGAACAAGTCAAGTAGCGTTGATGGTGTCGCTCTCGGTACCGTACCGTGGTTCCCGACAATGAAAAATCGGGATATTCTGCGGGGACGATTTTTTACCGACATGGAAATGGATGACCGGTCTCCGGTGTGCGTTTTGACCGCGAGCTTGTCTCGCAATCTGTTTCCTCTCGATGAGCCAATCGGGAAAACCGTGCGAATGCAGACCAGCTACTTCCGCGTTGTTGGTGTTGTCGAGGATGAACGAGCCATCGCGGCTGCTGAATCCGAACTCGAAGGTTCCGGGGAAAACAGCGATGGAATGGAAATGATGATTCCAATCACCACGCTGGAGGACCACTTTGGCGAGGTGCTGTTTAAATACCGGTCGGGGAGTTTCGAGGCAGAGAAAGTCGAATTGCACGAAGTCACCGCTCGGATTGAAAAACCGGAGCAAGTCATGCCTGCGGCTCAGGCTATTCAGCACATTCTCGAGCGAAATCACAAGGAC
>Ga0181591_10001176_pt1 | contig 22202 bp, 9 predicted proteins | sample 071ome_33_FD_133757 | JGI IMG/M metagenome (GOLD analysis project Ga0181591, IMG submission 133757) | Coastal salt marsh microbial communities from the Groves Creek Marsh, Skidaway Island, Georgia - 071412AT metaG (megahit assembly) | ecosystem: Environmental > Aquatic > Marine > Intertidal zone...
AAACGTATCAAATGCTGTTTACGATCATACTACTGGTGTGCTTACAGTTACAACAGATGTACCACACGACACATACTTAGGTGCAAATTTATTCCTTAAGAATTTAACATTCAGTTGCAATGGTGGAACTAGAATATTTCCAGATAACGGATATGCTTTCCGTTTTGCTACTGACTTTGAAGTTACAACACGTTCACCCTATATTAGAAACGTCACAGTTCTTACACAAGGTACCGGAGCAGGCGGTTCTGATCCTAGAGGTTTTAATTCAGGAGACGCAGGTAAAGGTGCTTACATAGATGGTGCGTATGCTACAGCAGCATCAAGAGAAGCAAGTATGCTTTTCCACTCTGCAACATTTATTTGCCCAGGAGTAGATGCGATTACAGCAACCAACGGTGCTAGAATTGAATGGTTAAATTCGTTCACATATTTTGCTAACAAAAGTTTTAACGCATACGACAGTAACGATGGATTACGAGGAGCAGGTAGAACAGCAATTAAAGTAAGCGGCGGCACTGGCTCTTATAGTGCCGGAGAACAATTTACATATGTAGCAGACGATGGCTCGACTATACTTGCACAAGGAACTATTGACGAAATTGTTAATGATAAAATTTATCTTACAGGTAACGTTGGCGGACTAGTAACTGCCGATTCTCGTCCAGGGAAAACTTTAGTTGCTAATGCAAATGCTCAGTTAGATACTGCTCAAAAGAAATTTGGATCTAGCAGTTTATTGCTAGACGGTACTGGAGACTATGCTAGTGTTACTGCACAAGACGACTTTGGGTTTGGAGTAAGCAGTTTTTCTATAGAAACATTTGTATATCCAAACGGAGCAGGATCATTAACATCAACTAAGTCTATAGTAGATTTTAGAGCAGGCGCTGCATCAGACAACGGACTGTATATGTACAGCGACGGCGGCGCAATAAAAGTTTTATTAAACGGATCTGTTATACTTACAGCGTCTACACTAATAACAATAAACAACTGGCATCACATTGCACTTACCCGCACTGGTACAACTATGCGTTTGTACGTCAATGGCGTCTTAGAAGATAGTGCTACAGTTGCAACAGATCTAGGAACAACAAAACCACTAGCAATTGGTAGTAACTATGACGGCACAACAGATTACTGGAACGGTTGGTTTGATGAACTTAGAGTAAGCACTATATCAAGATATAATTCTCCAACCCTAGTTGTACCGGCATCAGAATTTGTAAGTGACACTGATACTGTATTACTATTGCACTTTAACGGTGACGATGCAGCAACAACTTTTACTGACGACAGTCTTACAGCACAAGATTTGCAGTTTAGCGGAGGCGCTAGTGCAGATTATATAGATTTTGTTGACTATACAGATTTTGGTGCAGAAGTAAGAGCAATTGCATCTGCTGCTGTCTATGGAAATTACGGGATTGTAGGAGATGGCCCAGGCGTTATTATGTACTTAATATCGCAAAACTTGGCATATATCGGCACAGGTTTAAATGTAGACAATGATCCTGATCTAGTAATACAGGCTAACGAAATTGTAGAACTTAACGATGCTAAAATTAGATACAGTTCAGTTGACCATAAAGGTGATTTTAGAGTAGGCGATTTATTTTACGTTAATCAAGAAACTGGTGTTGTTGAATTTACTTCAGCAGCATTTAATGTAGAAACTACAACTGGTTTAACTTTTACAAGCGGAAGTGACGTAACATTTATAGACGGAACTACAGTTGATACTGGTAATATATCAATACACGATAACACTGTTGAAACAACAACAGGTGACCTCAATATTACCAGCGCAACAGGAAATATAAATTTTGGTGATAACTTAAACGTAACAGGAAATGTTGATGTAACAGGTAATGTGTCCATCGGCGGCAACATTACTATAGGTGATGCAAATACAGACGATCTAAACATTGTTGCTGAAGTAGTATCAGATATTGTACCTGATCAAAATTCAACGTATAACTTAGGCACAGCAACTAAAAGATGGAACAGATTATTTGCAAGCAATGTACAAGTAGACGACATTGAAATAAATGACAATTATATTACTACTACAGTATCTAATGCAGACTTAGAGTTACGTGCTAATGGTACTGGTGAAATTTTAGTACCTTCTAATAATGTTCAAATTGACAATGACTTAACTGTAGACGGAACAACAACTTTAGCAAACACTGTAATAAATGGTGCAGTTTCAGTTACAGGACCAATAACACAAACTGGAAATTACAGTGTTACTGGAGATGTTAGTGTATCAGGAACTTTGACAGTTTCTGGACAAAGTCAATTTGAAAACATACTTATAAACGACAATTATATTACAACTACTCAAAGTAATTCAGATCTTGAGTTACGTGCTAATGGCACTGGAGATATATTAATACCAGATAACAATTTAGTAGTTAACAATAATTTAACTGTTTACGGCACTAGTTTTATAGAAGATCTTGATGTTACTAACACTGTAACTGCTAATAATTTTACAACCGGTGACATCAATATCGATGATAATTTTATTACAACAACACAAGCAGATTCAGATTTAACACTTACTGCAAACGGAACTGGTCGCATTTATGTTCCTAGTAATGATGTTGTTATAGATAACAATCTAACAGTAAACGGAACTACAAATTTATCTAACACTAATATTAGTGGTGCACTTATACATGTAGGCAATTTTACTCAGACAGGTAATATTACTGTTACAGGAAATTACAATATATCTCAAACATTTACAGTAAGCGGTGAAGCACAGTTTGAAAATATATTAATAAACGATAATTTCATTACAACTACAGATAGTAACTCCGACTTAGAACTACGTGCTAATGGAACTGGAAATATTGTTATTCCGAATAATAATGTTATTTTCGATAACAATGTTACTATAAGCGGAACTGCAACTATACAAGATTTAAACAGCACCGGAACTATTACTGCAAACAGTTTTAGCACTGGTGATATTTTAATTGATGATAACTTTATTACAACTACGTTAAGCAATAGTGATTTAGAATTACGTGCTAATGGCACTGGCAGTATAGTTACAGATAATTTTAGTTTTAAAGACAATGTTATGTCTACAGACACAGACATGATATTAAATCCAAGTACGGGTGTTGTAGAGATTGATTCTACAGCAAGTCTTATTGTTCCTAAAGGCACGGAATTAGAAAGACCAGCAGTACCCGAAACTGGCATGATTAGATATAATACAGACAACGACTATTTTGAAGGATGGAATGGTTCTTACTGGGTACGCATGAGTCAAGGTGTTATCGATGTTGACGGTGATACAAAAATTACAGCCGAGTTAACAGAAGGTGCAAATGATAACACAATAAGATTTTATACACAAGGTAACCTAGTTGCAGACTTAAATGCATCAAGATTTAGAACAGACAAGTTAATCATTGATGATATTCAAATAGACGGTAATGTGATAAGTACTATTACAAATAATACTGATTTAGAAATAACTGCAAACGGAACTGGTACCGTAAATTTTGAAAACTTTTCTTTTAAAAATAGCACAATAACAAATACAGTTAATAACGAAGATACAGTTTTTGAAAATTCTACAAATGGTTATGTAAAGATTGACGGTACAAATGGATTTGTGTTACCTGTTGGTGATGCTACAAATAGACCGCCTACCTTATATTCAACAGTAGGTATGATGCGCTATAACACTGCTGACCAAAGAGTTGAAGTTTATGACGGTATTACTTGGACTAGTGTAGCAGGTGCAAGTTCAGGTATAAGTGCAGGTGATGCAGAAAATATTGCAGTAGAAAGAGTGTTAATGTTAGGATAAAATAATGGCGACTTTTTTCAAAAACAAAGTTATAAAAGATGTAGGTCCAAAGCCTATTTCAGTACTAGAGACCAGTGCTAGTATTCGTGCAACTGTTATAGGATTAAGTTTTGCTAATCTAACAGATGCTTTTGTATACATTAGTGTATATGTAAAAGACGATACAAGTGTAACAGGATTTTATTTAAAAGATATTTTAGTTCCAGCAAATACAACATTAAAAGCCTTAAACGGTGGCGAAAAATTAATTATTGCTCCCAGCAACGAACTATTAGTTTCTAGTTCAGCACAGGACAGTATTGATGTTGTATTAAGTTACGTTGAGATAACATAAAGGTAAGATTATGAGTTCATTTTATTTAGGTAATAATCCACAAGACGTACTAGACGGTATAATTAAAAGATACCTGTATGGTCTTAGAAGAAATTCAGACGGTGAATTATTTTTAGTGAAAATTGATCAGTTGCAAGGCGGTGATGACCAAGTTGCTACAATAAACGAAGTAGGTGTACGTGCAGAAAACTTACCTGATTTTGAAGAAGGGATTGACTTTTTAGAAGGAATTGATGAAGATCATGAAATTGTTTATGATAATCTTAGGTATCAACAATTACGTTGGGATGGTAGAAGTTTAACATATTATATTGACCCTGTAGACGGACAGTTTATACAAAGATTATCAGAAGGATATACATATCCTGAAAACATTAGTTCCCCTGCGTATGGCGACGGCAATGACAGTCAAGTAATTACAACGGTGTAAAGGATAAACAAAAATGGCAGAATTTAAGTTAGATAGATTTAAATACAGATGGAGAAACACCTGGGCACCCGGTGTAGAATATCTTCGTGATGATATTGTAAGACTTAACGGTAAAAGTTGGGTTTGCTTGATCGCACATACCTCTAACACAGACTTTGGCGCAGATGTTAACGCAATACTGCCTGGAAGTAATCCTCCAGTTCCGCAGCCTAAATGGTCAGTGATGACAGACGGTAAAGCATTTGTAGGATCCTGGACCGGAGGACAGTCGTATTATAGAGGAGACATTGCGTTAAATGGCGGAACATTATATCTTTGTACGTTAACACACGTTGCTGACTCTTTTGAAAATCAACTAGACAATTGGACTATATTTGCTGATCATATTGCATTTAAGCAAGACTGGGAGGCTGACACTGCATACGCAAAAGGAGCCATAGTAAAGTATAACGGCATAGTTTATCGTTGTATAACACCTCATTTAGCAGGCAGTTTATTAGAAGATAACATTAACGATTGGGAATTCTTTCACAACGGAATAGAGTTTGTTGGAGCCTGGACTCCAGACACAAGTTTTAGAAAAAATGATCTAGTAAGATTCGGCGGCAGTATTTTTAGAACTAAAGTTTCTCACACTAGTCTGTCAGCATTCGAAGAAGCAAAATTTGATATGGAATTGCCAGGCTTTAACTTTGAGAGCAACTGGAATGAAACAACAGAATATCAAATAGGTGACGTTGTAAGATACAGAGGCACATTGTGGTATGCTGTTAGTAGGAATACAGGATCAGATCCATATTATGGTCCTGGTGACAGTAGTGATCCTTGGCTAGAATTAAGTTATTCTTACGCATTTCAAGGCGAGTGGACTACAGACGGAGTTTATCGTCCAGGAGATATAGTTCAACGAGGAGGAAATCTTTATATTGCTCTTGTTGATATTAACGGTTCAGGATATGATGGCAGTACGCTTGACTTATTTTCAGATAACAACTTATGGGAATTACTATCCCCAGGAAACAAATGGGAAGTAAACTGGAAACCAGATCTTACTTACGAATTAAATGATGTTGTTTACTTCTTAGGAACAGCGTACTACTGTACTTTCCCTCATGTTTCAAGTAACAAAAATTTTCCAGGAGACAACGGAGAAGATGAAGATTACTGGAACATTTTAATCGAAGCGGCTACACCAGCAGGATTACAAGAACGCGGCGATCTATTAACGTACAATCTTTCTAGGACAATAACCGGAGACGGCAGTACAGTAGGTGCAACAAGAGTGCCCATAGGCAATGCCGCTAAAGTCTTATCAGTAGACTCAGACGACAATGTTTTTTGGAGAGACTACATCAATGACGCTGAAGTTATATATGTAGCAACAAACGGCATTGATGCTCCAGATCGAGGAACTAGAGCATACCGTCCGTTTAGAACTGTAAGGTATGCTGCAAAATATGTTGAAGATAACTTTGCTCCACTTACACCTGTAAAGATTGCTGTTGCTACAGGAAGATATGAAGAAATTTGTCCAATAAGTGTTCCAGCCGGATGTGTTGTAATGGGCGATGAATTACGTTCGACTACTATTGAAGCAAACAGTCCTCTTGCTGAATATGCACTCGGTGGGCAGTATGCTAACAGTTATCTTGATCATTTTATGACATATATCGGTAATATTTTTGCAAATTTACCTATACCTTTAACACTTGGCAACAACGAAGAACAGGTATTTTTAGAAACTGCTACAAGCGGTTCTATGGTTACAGTATTACAAGGTTTAGTAACTGATATAAAAAACTATATAAGTTTTCAAACAGCCAGTGGATCAACTAATCCTTCACAAGTTGCTACAAACACTCTAACTAGCGATCAAAATCGGTTAAGTGCTGTTGCGCATTTGCAGGCTAATAAAAAATATATAGAAGCAGAGACTGCTGCATTTATGGATATTGCATTTGAAAACTTATTATTGAGTCTAGATAACATTAAAATAGATATGCACTATTTTATACGTGCTATGATACTAGATCTACAGTACGAAGGCAATTTTTATACTTTGAGAGCAGCAAGAGAATTTTCAAATGCTATAAAAGGATCTCAACTAGAAGATATGTTTTACATGAGAGATGTTACTGGTTTAAGACAGATGACTTGTGAAGGTTTGCAAGGTGCACTTAATCCTCCAGGAACATTTGAAGTTTATCAGAGACCAACAGGCGGCGCATTTGCTAGTTTAGATCCAGGTTGGGGACCAGCAGACGAAAGAACTTGGATTAACACACGTTCTCCTTATTTACAGGGTGTTACTAATATTGGTACTGCTTGTATAGGTCAAAAAATTGACGGTGCATTGCATAATGGCGGTAACAAATCTATGGTATCTAACGACTTTACACAGGTGTTGTCAGATGGTATAGGAGCATGGGTACTTAATAACGGCAGAGCAGAACTTGTATCTGTGTTTACATACTACAATGTTATAGGATATTTTGCTGAAAACGGCGGTGTAATTCGTGCTACTAACGGCAACAATTCTTATGGTAAGTTTGGCTCTATAGCAGACGGTAACGATCCTACAGAATCGCCACAAAATGTTACAGCAAATAATAGAGTGTTAGATGCAGTTGTTCCGCAGGTTTTTGCAGGTACAGCAGGCGACGAAATACTTGCATTTGAATATGCACATTGTGGCGAGGAATATACTTCAGCAACAGCAGAGGTAATAGGTGCAGGTTCAGGAGTAGATTTAGAGTTCGATGACTTTAGAGACGGCGCAGTTTATCAATATAGGATTTTGCCATCTGACGGATCTGGTGTTCCAGGCGGCGCCGGCTATACTAACATTCAAGGTTCAGCACAAGCAGGAACGGCTACATCAATTAGGCTGGCTTCAAATGATGACGGAACTACAGACGAGTATAATGGACAGAGAATAATAATTATTGCAGGCACAGGAACTGGACAATACGGATATATCGATTCTTTTGATCCTATTACAAAAGATTGTGATATTCTTAGAGATAGCGATGGTCTAGCAGGCTGGGATCATGTTGTACCGGGTACACCGATTGAAAGTTCTCTTGCAAACGATACTGTTTACAAAATAGAACCCCGTATTACAGCAGGTCATCCTGGATTTAGTGCAACGGCTGGCAATTTTCCAACAGGTCAAAATATTATTGATATAACATTTGGCGGGACAACACAGTCCTACTTTAATCTAACTGGCACACTAGGAACTGGAGAAACTCTAGTAGATGCCCAAGAAGAAGCAGCAATTTTTAACGTAACAAGGAACGGAACTACGTATTCTGTAGTAACTGTAGATCCAGGACAAGGATATGCTGTAGGAGATAATGTTCGTATCTTAGGTACAGAACTAGGAGGAACAACTCCTGAAAATGATTGTATTCTAAACGTTACAGCAGTTACAGATGACAGTTTTGCAAGCATAATAAGTTATACAGTTTCGGGTACAGGCATTGCTGGTAAGTATGTTTTAATTGCCGATCCAAACGTGTACTATCACAGCGAGGACGGGGAAACGTGGACTATTGGAAGTTTGCCAAGCAGTTCAAGTTGGCAAAAAATAATTAATGCAAACAATAGATTCATTGCAATTGCTAAAGGCTCAAACAGTGTAGCAATAAGTTTAGATGGAGAATCGTGGTTCACAAGAAATGTAGGTGTACTTGCAGATTGGAGAGATATTGCTTACGGAAACGGTAGACTAGTAATGGTAGCAGAAAATACAAATTCTGTAGTAACCAGCACTGACGGAAATACTTGGACAGAAGTTTTTATACCAGACGATCTTGTAGGAGATTCGACTGCTAGTCAATGGCAAGCAGTTACATACGGCAAAGGAAAATTTGTAGCAATTTCATCCGACGATCTAGGAACTGCAACAAGTACAGACGGAATAACCTGGACAAGGGGCGACGGTTCACAACAACTTCCAGCCCGCACTGGATATAACTGGGTAAGTTTTGCGTACGGTAATAATAGATTTGTAGCACTATCTGCAAACGGAATAACTGCTTACAGTTTAGACGGCTTTGTGTGGTATCAAGGACTGGATATGCCAGACGACGGCGGCGGCATACCTATGACCTGGACAGATATGAAATACGCAAACGGTGTGTTTTTTGCAATATGTAAAGACCCAGACGGACTAGCAACAAATTTTGCTGCAACTAGTCAAGACGGAGTTTTATGGAGTGACAGGACACTATTAGGAACTCGAGAATGGGACGGTATTGTGTATAAAGACACATGGCTTGCTATTGGAAGCAATGCTAGTGCAAACGCAATAAACTTTGTTAGTACAGGCGCTAGACCTATTCTAAGAGCATTTGTTTCTAGAGGCGCTATTGCACAAATACGCATTTTTGATCCAGGTAGCGGTTTTACAACAACCAATTTGCCTACAATTACTGTGTTTGATAATTCTTTTTCAACTGAAGTTGATTTCGATCGAAGAGTAGGCAATGGTGTACTAGCCCAACCGTCTTTTGTTGATAGAGGCATTGGATATCGTGTTACAAGTACAACAGTAGATATAACCGGAAACGGATATGCTGATATTATACCAGAATCGAACACATTAGTAGTTTCTGGCGTTTCAGTAGTACCTGGACCGGGTGTACAGATACGTATTACTGGAGTATTAGATGAAGATACTGAAGATCCAGACGATCAAAAGTTATTTGTAGGTATAGTTGTTACAGATTTAGGCGACGACGGATCCGGTAACGGAACTAGAAATGTAGAATTTACAATTTCACCTAGATTAGAATCAGCCAATAACGTAACACACGGAAAAGCAATTACGCTACGTGAACGGTACAGTCAATGTAGAATTAGCGGACACGACTTCCTAGATATAGGAACAGGAAACTTTTTAGAAACTAACTATCCAGATTTGTACGCAGGAGGAGCATTCTTCTTTGCAGCACCAGAAAACGAAGTTTACGAAATCAACGGCGGCAGAGTATTTTACACGTCAACTGACCAAGACGGCAACTTTAGAGGTGGAGAGTTGTTCAGTGTCGAACAGGCAACAGGTATTGTTACAATTAGTGCAGAATTTTTTGACCTCGCAGGACTTTCCGAACTTTCACTAGGCGGTGTGAGATTAGGTGGCTCAGGAACAGTAATTAGAGAATTTAGTACTGATCCAAACTTTACAGAGGATAGTAATAATATTGTTCCGACACAGAGAGCAATTATTACTTTCTTAAACAATAGATTAAGTGCAGGCGGTTCAGAAGTTGAAACAAACTTGTTAACAGCAGGTCAAGTAAGAGTAGGCGGCCCGAATAACGAAATAAGCACTATTACAGGAAACTATTTGCAAATACCTAAACCTGTTTTATTTAAAGCAGACGAAGATACGCATTTGCAAGGTAGCATATTAGCGCAACAGATGTTTGTGCGAACAATCGATGACGGTTTAAATCAATAGGATAAATACAATAATTGTAACGGAGTTGACACATGGCAGAGTTTAAATTAGGCAGAATAAGGTTTGTTTGGAAAAACCAATGGACTGCTGGCACTACATATTACCAAGACGATGTTGTTGCATTTGGCGGAAAAATGTATATCTGTGTTCTTGGACACAACAGTGCAGACGATTTCTTTTCAGACTTAGATATAGTTCCACCTAAATGGAACTTAGTAAGTGATGGACAAACATGGAAGGGTGAATGGCAAGTAGGAACTGAGTATGTATATGATGATATTGTTTCCTATGGTGCACGACTTTATATCTGTAACACGATTCACACATCTGCCAGTGATTCGTCAGACGGATTAGAGTTAGATATCACAAAATGGGATATTTTTGCAGAAGGACTCGACTGGAGAGGAGATTGGACAGCAACCACTCGTTACATTGTAAATGATATTGTTAAGTATGGCGGCACTACATATGTATGTAACACTGCACACACGTCACAGACTTATCTAGAAGATGATCTAGTACTTGATGCAAATAATAATCTATTAACAGGTTCTAAATGGGATTACTTTAATCGAGGTATCGAGTATAAAAATGATTGGGTTGCCGCTACTAGATATAGAACTAATGATGTTGTGCGGTACGGAGCAACACTTTATATTTCTACAGTAGGACACACAGCAGCAGCAGACTTTGCTACAGACATTGCTAAGTGGGACGAATTTGTCAGTGGTGTTCAATACGAAGATTTTTGGAGTCCTTTCAAAGGATATCAAAAAGGTGATATAGTAAGACACGGAGGAAATCAGTATATTGCAAAAACTCCTAACTCTGCTAGTGAACCAACACAAAATCCAACAGATTGGGATTTGTTTTCAGAAGGTATACGTTTCTTAGGCGAATGGAACGAAGATTCAGCAAACCAAGATTACAAAGTAGGTGAACTTGTAAGCCACGGCGGATATACTTACATTTGTACTGCTGACCATTCGGCACAACAGCCACCAAATACAGATTACTGGCAGCGGTTGAATACTGGCTTGCGTTGGAGAGGTACTTGGCTAGACGATCAAGAATACATTTTAGGTGATGTTGTTAGATATGATTCCAACACATTTGTGTGTGTACAAGGACATATATCGGAAGGTGATGACTTTTCAACTGAGACTCCAACTGATCCAGGCGGTGGCGCCCAAAACTCAAGACCAGACCAAGACGTCACTGGCACTTACTGGAACACACTTGCAATAGGTAGTGAAGAAAGTGTACTTACTACAAAAGGTGACTTAGTTTATTACAGTGGCGCAGGTGCTACTCGTTTGCCTATCGGTGAAGACGGTCAAATACTTCAAGTAAGTCAATCTGGAGTTCCTGAATGGGCATATCTAGGTAATGTTGAAGATGTTTATTATGTAGCAGAATTTGGACTAGATAGACCAGCGCCTATATACGGCAAAACAATTGACAGACCTTTTAAAACAATAAGGTATGCATGTGAGCAAGTAGAGCAAGGCGCCCGCAATCCGGCAGCAAAATATCTACTTACTTTAAATAGACAATTTGTGCAGCGAGAAATTCTAGAATATATAGAATGGCAGGTTGCAAATGCGGACCCCGGAAGCATTTGGGAAAACTTTACATTTGATACAAACAAGTGTTACAGAGACATGGGTTTGATTGTAGATGCAGTCATTAACGATATCTCAAAAGGTGGTAATGTAAAATCAAGAGAAGCAGCATTATCTTATGTTAACGAAACAGCAGGATCACCTTACCTAACGCAAAAAACACAAACCGTTGATGCAATTAATTACGGATTAACAGTAATAGAAGATGTTTTAAATCAAGATGATCCAGCAGTAAATTATCAAGTGTTAAACGGTGACAATTCGACTGCTATTATTGCTCAGTACAAAGATGCAACTAAAGTAGCAGAAGATGTGTTAACAGACATTACAGGTCTTGTAGGTATTATAACAGATGCAATTACTGCTGGTAACGACACAAATATTCCTGCCAGATTAATACGTAATACTCTTATTAGAGTGTCAACAGGCAAGCACTACGAAACATTGCCAATTATGGTTCCAGCAGAATGTTGTGTAATAGGCGACGAACTTCGTAGTACAAACGTACAACCAAGAACTGCTACTAACTCTACACTTACTCCTAAAGGTGATGTTAAGTTTAGTTACAAAGCACTTGAAAGACTAGAAGACGTTATTGATGATATTGTGTTAGGGCAAACAGTTACACCTACTACAGGCAACAACGAAACACAAAGCCAAGATTATCCTTTCGGAGAACAACTTGAAGCAGACGCTAGTCAGCAATTAGTGCGTGTAATGCGTCAGCGTATAGATCATAAATTAGGCGACAAAAATGAAGTTGATTTTCCTCGCCCTTATGAAATGTCTAACACTAATTTAGGCCTAGCACGAGATCTAATAATTGACAATAAAGACTTTGCAAAAGCAGAATTAATTGCTTATATTGCAGACCAATTTCCTAACATAAAATATAGCAAAACAAAATGTAAACAGGACGTTGGCTTTATTTTAGACGCTATTGCATATGATTTAACATATGGCGGCAACTGGCAAAGTTCTTTAGCCGGACAAGCCTATTTTACTGGAGCAGGAGGTTCTTTACAAATTGATAGTTCAGAATCAACTGCTACACTAGGTGCCTATAATTACTTGAAGTCAATACTTCCATTATTAGGCAGAGGAGTTACTGTTACACCAACATATCAAACCGCAGTAGAACAAGTTTTAGGTGTTGGATCTGCTGTAGCAATATCAACAGAAACGGATGCATTAATAGATCAAATTACTTCTATTATTAATGCAGGCACAGGAGAATTAACAGGTGTTGAATATCCTGATATTTCAGGTGTTAGCCAAACATTACAGGATGCTGCAAGTAAATTAGTAGAAAACGGTAAACAAATCGGTGTTGACACTATTGATTTTATCAGCAAAAACTTTGGTAGTTTTAGATATAATAGTGCAAAATGTAGACGTGACCTAAACCTAATACTTGGTGACTTAGCATATGATGCTGTACTAGGCACAAACTACAACGGTGTATTTACAGGTCTTGCTTATCAAAGAGGAAATAATGCTTATAATCTAGCAGAACAAAGAATAGAAACTACTGGAGCAATACAGTTTGCAAGAGATCAAGCAAAAATAAGTGTAACTACAGACGGATCTTCTGCTGTAGGTAGCACAACTGCTAGTGCAAGATTGAACACTTCTTTTACAGAAATTGTTGATATTATTAACAACGGTGCAGATTCAGCAGACACAGTTACGTACCCAGTTCCAGCAGGCGCTGCTACTACTAGACAGGATGCAGAAAATCAATTAGAAATTAACAAAGAGTTTATTGTTGCAGAAGTAATTGCTTGGATCAATAACGAAATCAATGACGGATTGGGATCATCAGGTGATGCTATTTGGGACGATTTTGTTTATAACGAAACTAAATGTGCAAGAGATGTAAGATACATTATTGATGGCATGCGTTATGATATTCTATATCAAGGAACGATGGCTACTACAAGAATTGCACAAAGTTACTTTTCAGACGACGGTGCAATCCAGGTATATGGTCAAGAAGCACAAACTACAGCGGCTTATGATCATTTAAGCACAGTAATACAAGATGTTGTCAGAGGAGTTTTAGTTAGTGCATCTCCTGGAAATACAGAGTCACAAGATAATGGTACATACGGTGATGCTGGAGCATCTATTGCTACTGAACTTGACGGCAAAATCCAAATTATTGAAGACGTAATTACAGCAGGCAATTTAGATAGTTTACCTACTATTGTTTATCCAGACATCACTTTTGCAAGCGCAGAACTACAAGCAGCAAAGTCAAATCTTGATAGTGATCGTAACGATATAATTGCTGATACAATACAGTTTATTAATACTACCTATAATGACTTTAATTATGATCAGGCTAAGTGTCAGCGAGATATTCAAATAATTATCGAAGCAGCAAATTATGATTACATGCTCGGAACAACATTTGCTAGTTATGTAGCAGGATACAGTTATTTGAGAGAACCATCTGCTAAAGTAGTTGGAGATCAAAAGGCTGCTACAATAGCAGCAAACGAGTTTGCAAGGACACTTGCTGTTCAATATGTAAATAATAATGCTACTGCAATTACCGGAATAAACACTACTTGGGAAATTATAGAAGATATTATTTTAGGCGGCAGTGCTGAAGCAGGTTTATTAACTGTCGATAATGATAATTCTCTATCAGCAATTAGACAACTAGAATTAAACAAAGACTTTATAGTAGCAGAACTTACATCATATGTAAATGATTACTATAAAGATACTGTAAGTTTCTTAGACCCTGCAGATAACAGTATTACAGTTAGTAGTACAGAATGGATACACCCAAGACTAGCAATTAAATTTGTTGCTGGAGACGACAGCACTAACGCTCTTGTAGATTCGGGTCTTACTGCTGACACTACATATTATGTTAGAGATGTCCTAAGTGCGACTAAGTTTACTGTTTCAGAAACTGTTGGAGGAGCAGAAGTTGTATTAGCATTTACTGACGCTGCATTTACAGTAGAAAAAGCATATCAATACAATACAACTTTATGTGAAAGAGATGTTGGATTGTATATAGATGCTATTAAGTGGGATTTACAATATCCACAGCAGTGGAAACGTGATTATACAGATGGTATTAAAATAAGAGTTCCTGCAACTTACAAATCAAGACTTGCTGCTAGATACTATATAAACAGCGTTATGGGCTCACAAGAAGAAGATTTCTTCTACTTGAGAAACGGCACAGGTCTACGTCTAATGACAATGGACGGGTTAAACGGAGATCTTACTCCTCCAAACGAATTTGGAACAAGCCGTGTAACAGCAGGAGCATATGCTTCTCTAGATCCAGGCTGGGGTCCAGCAGACGAAAGAGTATGGATTACATCTAGATCTCCTTATGTTCAAAACTGTACTACATTTGGATATGCAGCAGTAGGTCAAAAGATCGACGGCGCATTACACGACGGTGGTAATGACTCAATAGTATCAAACGACTTTACTCAAGTTATATCAGACGGTATTGGTGCTTGGATTACTAACAATGGCAGAGCAGAACTTGTATCTGTGTTTACTTATTATTCACACATAGGTTACCTTGCAGAAGCAGGCGGTAGAATACGTGCAACTAACGGTAACAACTCTTATGGTACTTTTGGATCTGTAGCAGAAGGTGTTGATCCAGAAGAAACACCAGTAACTGCTATTGTAGATAATAGACTACAGTACAATGCTAGTATTTCAAATGTACAAACTGACAGAGATCAACTATTGCAATTAGAATTTGATCACGCTGGTAATGAATATACTGATGCAGAAGTGCAGATATTTGGTGCTGGTGATGGTGAAGAACTTGTAGTTGACGACTTTAGAGACAGAGCAGTTAACCGTGTAAGAATTCTTGATTTAGACGATTCTAGTGGAGAACAAGGTGGTTTAGGATACACAGTTGTAGCCAACACAGCACAAACTGGTACTACAAGCAATATAACTATTGCGGCAACAGATGGTACAATTGGTGGCGGCTATAACGGTATGACAATTGTACTTACAGGCGGCCAAGGTGCAGGACAGTATGCTAAGATTACTAGTTACAACAGCGGTTCAAAATTAGCAACAGTTGAAAAATTTAGCGATGGAACGTCAGGGTGGGATCATTTTATTGCAGGAACTGCAATTGTTGCACCCGATGCGACTACTACATATACAATTGAACCTAGTATAGAATTTACTGCACCACCAAGTCAAGAAACAGCAATTACTCTGCCTAGCAGTAGTGCGTGGACTGCTACTCATTATTTAGAAACAAGTAAAGAGTATTTAGGCCTTACAGGTGCAAGCAGTGCAGACGGATCAGGCGCAACGTTTAACGTTATTCGATCAGGAAGCAAGTACTATGTGTCTCTAGCAGGCGGCGGCGAAAACTATACACGTCTAGAAACTGTAACAATTGATGGTAGTGTGTTGGATGGTACAGATCTTGATAACAGTATTACAATGATTATTACTACAGTTAATCCTACAACAGGAGCAATTGTCGAATTTGATTTTGAAGGTTACGGATTAAGCGGTAGATTTATTGCAGCAACTTCAACTACTGCAGGAGCCTACAGCGAAGATGGAACTACATGGACAAGTTTAACACTACCAACACCAGGCGGAAGCGGCTGGGTTGATGTTGCTAGCGGACTAGTAGATGACGGTTCGTCAGAATTACAACCAAGTAATGCTATTTTTGTAGCGGATGGTTCTAATAATGTAGCATACACCGCAGACGGTGAAACATTTAACACAAGTACACTTACTGGATTAACAGCAGGCGGCAAAAAGTCAATTGCATTTGGTCAAGTTGAAGTAGCAGGCAGATTTGTTGCTATAAGCGACCAAGACCAAACTGTTCTTTATTCAGGAGACGGCGGCGCAAACTGGATTACAGAACTTAATGCATTGCCTAGTACAGGATTTACAGCCCTAACATACGGTAAAGGCCTTTGGGTTGCTGTTAGAGGATCAGACGGCGAGTCAGTAACAAGTGCAAACGGCATTGACTGGACACTTGGAGGTACAGGATTAACAGATGTTTCATCTACCTATACAGATATTGCATATGGACGTAACAGATTTATTGCAATCGACAGCGTAGGAGGTAATGCTGCATACAGTTTCGACGGATTAAACTGGACTGAAGTTGCAACAGGAATCACTCCTAGCAGAGTTGCATACGGTCAAGGTATATTTATTATTACAGATGAAAGCGGTAATGACATTGTTTGGTCAGAAGACGGCGTAGTTTGGACAACTACTACTGTAGGTGCTACTACTAGATCAGTAGCATTTGGTAATCCGCAAAAAGTAGGACAATTTGCTACATTGCAATCAGGAACTACTAACGGAGGATTTGCAGTACAGCAAGGTGCTAGAGCAAAAGGTAGGGCAGGCATTGCTTCTGAAAGATTGTTTGAAGTTAGAATATTTGATCCAGGTAGCGGTTACTACTCCGGCTTGCCAACAATCACAGCAACTGATCCTGGCAATATTTACGATGCAATATTTGAAGTTAAATTAGGCGACGGCGCAATAGCGCAACCATCCTTTGTATCAAGGGGTTCTAACTTTGAGGAAGCAACAGCAGAAGTAACAGCAGCCAAGAGTAACGGTTTTGCTGACTTCTTCCAGACTGGTTCATTTATTGCTGTAAGAAGACTAAGCGAACGCCCAGTAAACGGATCTAACGTTGTGTTTGGTAGTTTGCCAAATCAAGTGTTTAAACTTGTAAACGTAATAAGTTTCTTAGGCGAAAATGACGGTTCGTATACTGCATTCTTGCAAATATCACCTAATATGGAAGTAATTGACTCTCCAGATGATGGCGACAGTGTTACTATGCGTATACGTTACTCGCAAGCACGTCTAACAGGACACGACTTCCTTGATATAGGTACTGGTAATTTTGTTGATAGTAATTATCCAAATACCCCAGTAAATACGCCAGATCAAGCAAACGAAACTGTAAGTGCAGACGGTGGGCGTGTGTTCTTTACTGCCACTGACCAAGACGGTAACTTTAGAGTTGGTCCAGTATTCAGTGTTGAACAGTCAACAGGTGTTGCAACACTGAACGCAGAAGCATTTAATATTGCAGGTCTACAAGAACTTACACTAGGCGAAGTTACACTAGGTGGTAACTCAGCAAGTATTACTGAATTTAGTACAGATCCGTTCTTTACAGCAGACTCGGATACAGTAGTACCAACGCAACGTGCAGTGAAGGCTTATATTGAAGCACAGATCGGTGGTGGTGGTGCGTCACTTAATGTTAACACACTAACAGCAGGTGACATCTTTATAGGAACAGACACAATTACAACGGTTGACGGAGAAGTGATAAATATTACAGCAAATGTAAACTTTACAGGTGGTGTTTTGGGCTTACCGTTGGCTTACAACTTTTTACTTAAATAATTGGAGAAATACAAATGGCAACTGGAATTTTAGGACAATCAGCACCTGGAGCAGCAGCAAACACTATTGTTTACACTGTACCTGCTGAAACATTTTCTGTTGTTACAATCAATGTTTGTAACAGAGGCACAAGTGCAGCAACAGTAAGAATTGCACTAGCAGCAACAGGAACACCAGATACAACAGAATATATAGAATATGATGCCGAAATATTAGCAAATGGTGTACTAGAAAGAACAGGTATTGCACTAGACACAACTAAGAATGTTGTTGTTTATGCAAGTTCTGCAGATACTAGTGTTAGTGTTTACGGAATAGAAACAGCAGTAGTTTAAAGGAAAAAATATGGGACGCAGAGTTACTAACGGTTTTACAGGTAACATAGGTGCATCACTTGCAAGTTTAAGTGTTGTTGAAAATAATCTTAAATCTGTAGAAACTAATCAAAATATCGTGCTTGATCCGAACGGAACAGGCAAAATTTATACACAAAAATTACTGCATGTTGATAATTCAACAGCAGCAACTAGTGCCACAGCCGCAGCATTTGTGTCAAGCGGCGGCATTGCAGGTGATAGCCTGTATATCGCAAACGGCATACAAAACGATCAAGGATTTTCAACTTCTACCACACATATGACAATTCCTTCAGGAACTACTGCTCAGCGTCCCGGCAGTCCTAGTGCGGGTTTTGTAAGATTTAACACTTCATACGGTTTAATGGAAGTTTATAATGGTACTGCTTGGATTGTGCAAGGTTTTGCTGATGTAGATGTGTCGGGCAGTAGAACAACTGCTGCTTTTGAAACTAACTGGTGCAACACAGCATCAGGTGCATTTACTGTGACACTTCCAGGCAGCCCTGCCAAAGGTGAAAGAATAAGATTTTTTGATGTTGCTATGACATTTGATAGTAATGCACTTACTGTAGGTAGAAATGGACAGAGAATTCAAGGCGATGCTGCTAATATGACAGTAAGCACAGAAGGTGCTGCTTTTGAATTAGTTTATTATAACTCAACTTACGGTTGGCGAATATTTACAATTTAATAGGTATAATATGGCTTCATATGATAGTTACAAAAAAGTAAGAGGCGACCAACTAGTAGACGGTACTGTAGTCGAAGACGCACTTGGAACAGACGTGCGTCATAGACTGTGTACTAAATGGATTATGGGTACAACCTGTCGCTGTTCGCCGGGCTGCTGCTGTCTATGGAGCGTTCCTGGCTGTGTACGCCGAGTAACATTTGAGTTATGGGGCGCCGGAGGCAATGGTAACGGCGCATGTGTATGCAACAGATGTCACCACTACATGGGTGCGGGCGGTGGCGCCTATAATACAAAAAGTATTGCAACTGCACCGGGATGTACGTACAGAGTATGTGCAGCAGGTGTATACAGATGTCTAAGTAGAGAGTGTACTGCGTGTAACGGGTGTACAAGTTTTGTTTGCGGATATAATGCGTGTAATTTATGCGCGATAGGCGGTATCTATGGCATTGCAAATACCAACTGGACAGAATACTGTTACAGTTGTTGGACTTGCTGTCTTGCTCCTGGAAACAACAACGGTGATTTTGGTATGATGAGCCATGCAGGAATGTTTGGCGGAATATTTAACTGTCATTGTCACCATCAATACACAAGATCAACACCTGCACCTTTCTTAGGAGGAAGCACAGCACAGTCTATGCAAGTTTGTTGGATACGTTGCGGATGTTGGATAGCACCTCCAGGAGTAGGTGGACAAGGCGCCGGCTCAGCATATTGCGGAGGTGGGTGTTGTGGTCAAGGCGGCACCGGTGGGCCAGGAGTAGTAAAGATTACCTATGCGTAAAGGATTAAAGAATGGCAACATATTCTAGTTACAAAAAAATTAACGGTGATCAAATTGTTGACGGTACTGTTACAGATAATAAAATTGAAAACAATACCTTAAACTATTACGGCGTAAAATGGTTTTACGGATTACCTTGTCGTTGTTCACCAGGATGTTGCTGTTTGTGGACAGTACCAACTGGTGTAAGAAGAATGACCTTAGAATTATGGGGCGCCGGCGGTAATGGTGCAGGATCCTGTGCTAATTATAGATGTCATCACTTTAGAGCAGCGGCTGGCGGAACCTATAACTCAAAAACAATCAGCACTACAGCAGGATGTCAATATAGAGTATGTGCTGCCGGCGTGTATAGATGCCTAAGCAGGGAGTGTACTGCGTGTAACGGGTGTACAAGTTATGTAAACGGCTTTAATCTAAGCGGATTTTGTGCTTGTGGCGGCTCTTTCGGATATGCAAATACCAGTTGGAGTACAGGTTGCTTTGGCGTAACTCAGTATTGTAGAGCACCAGGCAACAACAACGGCGAAATGGCCATAGATAATCAAGCACCAGGCTGGTCAACTGCATCAGGCTACTGCCACTGTCACCCACAAGAAATACATCAAGGTGTAGCACCTATTATCGGAACCATGCAAAGCCAAGGTTTACGAGAATGCTGGATTAAGTGCGGTTGTTGGAGTGTACCTTACGGTAGCGGTGGACAAAATGGCATGAATACCTACTGCGGTAGTAGTTGCTGTGGACAAGGTGGCACAGGCGGAGGAGGTCTTGTAAGAATTACTTACATTTAATATTATGGCAAATTATAGAAGTTACAAAAAAGTTAATGGCGCCTCTTTCGAAGATCAAGCAATAACTAGTGCTAAGATTGCAAGCGGAGTAAGGGACAATTATTGTGTAAAATGGGTATACGGAATATCCTGTAGGTGTAGTGCAGGTTGTTGTTGTTTATGGACAGTACCGGCATGTACACGAGTTGCAAATTTTGAACTATGGGGTGCTGGAGGTAACGGCAACGGTGCTTGTTCATGCAGCAGATGTCACCATACAAAACCGCCTGGCGGAGGCGCATACACAAGCAGAAGCACGGTTACTAGCCCTGGATGTACATATCGAGTATGTGCAGCAGGTGTATACAGATGCCTAAGCAGGGAGTGTTATGGCTGTAATGGATGTACTAGTTACGTATGTGGTTTCAATGTAAATGTATGTGCATGTGGCGGACAATTAGGTTGCGCTGATACTGCTTGGACTGACGCTTGTTATTCGACTATGCCTTACTGTGTAAGTGCATTTCAAAATTGTGGCGGCACGAGTGCAGGGTGTGATTTTCAAACTTATACACACGGTGGTAACTACCAAGGACAGTCGGGTTACTTTTACCCAGGTTATGCATGTCACTGCTGGAAGCACATTGGACACAGTACCGGAGCGCCTGGACTTACAGACAACATGAACGAACAAAACTCTAACTACTGCTGGATACGTTGCGGTTGTTGGATAGTGCCTTACGGCGCTGGCGGCCAAAGCGCAACCACAAACTACTGTGGTAGTAGTTGCTGCGGACAAGGTGGCACTGGTGGCGGTGGATTAGTTAAAATAACATACTATTAAGATAAATAGTTTAAGGAGTTATGCAAAAATGGCAATGATAGAATTTGAATATGAGTTTACACTACCTAATCAGTACTGTGTAGACCATGAACAAACTGATGGAAATAAAAGGACTGCTGTATACGACGGCCCTGATAAAATCTATCTAATTATAAACAACGAAACAGGCTTTGAAGAAATGGGTCCACTTAACGAACTTGAATATCTAGAAGACCGCCCACTTCCAGAAGGTTGTAGATATGTAGAAGTAGATGCACTTACACACCCTGTGGTTTGTCAGTTACGTGCTCCAGTAATCGACGAAGCGGAAGAAGATTATACAGGAACGGCTAGTGTACCAGGCATACCAACCATTGAAGGTTATATGCCTTTTGATTATCAAACTCCTTTATTACCTAGAGATGTTTACGATCCTCTAGCAGTACACGTTGACGAAAACAACAATATCACACTGCGTAAGAAAACTGTGTGTGATGCACTTTTCGGAGTAGATTGTCCTATGCCCACATATGCTGATGTGCGTAGAAAGCGAGATCAGTTCATAAAAAACAGCGACAGCGAAATTACCGATGATATGCCAGCAGATCTAAAGGCAATGTGGCAAGAGTACAGACAGAGA